>Ga0136643_10002689_pt1 | contig 23338 bp, 12 predicted proteins | sample TergutLab28metaG_FD_96883 | JGI IMG/M metagenome (GOLD analysis project Ga0136643, IMG submission 96883) | Labiotermes labralis P1 segment gut microbial communities from Petit-Saut dam, French Guiana - Lab288 P1 (version 3) (version 3) | ecosystem: Host-associated > Arthropoda: Insects >... | reverse complement strand
TGAGTGGACCCCGTTCCAGACCCACTACTACTCAGAAAATCTGGTAGCGCCGGGAATCGAACCCGGGACCTCTGTATCTGTAGCCAGAAACTCTGACCACTAGACCACAGAGGCGGTCCTATATATATAGGTTAAAATGGATAGTTATTAAAATCACACCGCGCAGACCAAACAATTTTAACTCCCAAGATAATAATAACAATCCATTTGTAACCTATATTTATATTACATGATTTTAACAGAAATTATAATTTTGGCTGTTATAGAGTGACGGTGACACAGTTGGCCACATTCGTGCGTTTTGTATTCTTGTAATAACATCACCCTGAAGATGGCCGGAATACCGGCCGAAACGTGTTGGTGAAAACACTGTGAATAAAATGCATCATAAATATTGAAGTGCATTTGTTGGTTATTTGTATATTTTGGATGAAATTTAAGAGTTTATTGTGCATTGCCTTTTTGAATGTTAGTGTGAACACGATACTGTCTACTCAGTGGCTTTGCCTTAGGTAAAATACGATTTTAATTCTCTGAGTTTGTGCCAGTATAGAGTGATGTGTGATTTCTTCACTGACCTTCCATTGGGTTGTACGAAAAATAGTAAATGCGAATACACACAAATACGCTATTGGGCATACCATCCAGAAGCGTTGTTTGATTAAAGGTCTGCAAAGAAATGTAGTTGTCCGTCTTCGTGGACGCTATTCTTGCTAGACTGTTGAGGGGTAACAGGAGAGCTGTGAGTGTATTTACTTTCCATTAAGTTAGGGATAAATGAAGGGACATTGTAACGGTGCTCCTTAAGGGTGGAGTGCTAATAGGTTATAAGTGTTTCTGCAGAGTTTATGTGAAACAGTTTTGTGTATGAAAAGTCCACAATCGTGGCTACATTGCCAAATTCTGAGAGTACGGGGTATTAAGAGCTAAACAGGGGAAATATTTGCTAATATAGATTGCTTATTTCTGTAGCAACGAGTTGCGTGTTTTGCTGGACTGCCCCTGTGGTCGTAGAAATTTAAGGGATAAATTATTTGTTTCTCTGACGGGTCAGAAATAGAAGTTCATTGGTACGCAGTTGTGTTTCTACAAAGAACGAGACAGTTGGAAAACAGATTAAAAATTTTCTTCATTTCGTGACAAAAGCATTAATTCTTGTTCAGGCCCCAGAGTTCCTTCCACCGTCTGGTTCATCTTCACTTACTTTTTTGCCTGAGTTTTATGTTCACATACAGCTTTTGAGAATCTATTGTCATTCGTTCGGTGTAAACATCAAAATCATGCATCTGCTATTACTACAGTCTATTATTCAGCATGTCTCTCCCAATACACTTTTGCTGGGGTTTTTATCGCGCAGTTTGTCGGTTTTTCAAACCCGTATTAAAATTGTTTTACAGCAGTATGTGCTTTATTACTAGGCTTATCCGCTTGTTTTCCATCTTTTGCAGCCGTACAAAGTGCGACGGATGCTGCCAGGCCGTTGACAGGTTTTAGTTTCATATAAAAGCAGATAGATGAAAACTTTCGCTCAAATATGAATGCTGTCGTGTAACTGTTATATATGACATGCCCGGTAAAGATCTGGACGTTGTATTTGAATAAATCGTCAGTAAGTAAATAAAGAGAAAATGTCCTATCTCATAATTCACTGTCAAGTAAATGACGTCGTGTTCATCCTTCGCTCAGTTTGCTCTGTATGCTACTGTTTGACGTTTAATGTCTTCTGCAGTAATATGGCTGTGACGGTGCTACACACTGCAGTCACCATCATGCGGTTCGCCGACAAAAGTAAGGCTGTTCTTACAAATGTCATGAAGGCATATATGTTGAGTGGAAGTGTTACTGTGAGGAAGGGGACTGGATTCATCCGGCTGAGGTTCATTGGTCTCCTATGTGCCATTCAGTGAACCCTCGGAGTCCACAAATTTGTGGAAATTTGACTAGCTGTGTGACTGCTAGATTCTGAGGGACCGCTGTGCTTAATTTACAGCTTCCTTATTTCTACGGTTTTTTATAAAATCAGCGCATGAGGAAATATAATAAATAATCCAGAAACTGACTCATAACTCGAAATAGTCGTTACAGGGGTGCCCAAATTCCGTGCACCGCGTCGCCATGACGACTAAATTTTTTTATGGTGGCGTCTAATATTTGTGGCTCCTCAATATGAAACTTGTTTGATGTCACCATTCTGGCGACTAGAATTTTGAGGTGGCTCCTGAAATTTTGGGGAATTTGTGCTCCTTTGGGTTGTAATGTTCTTTCAGAAAGATTCATCAAAACACAACGCTGATGAAGTACGATCTTATTGTCGTAGGCAGTGGCCAGTTTCCTTAGTATTTATCCGTCGGCACACATACATATTCAGCAGACGGCTCCAGTAGCCTTAATTGAGCCGAATTCAATAGAACTGTGTTACTGACACGTCAGGATGTTATTCTTCCATGAATGTGATTTTTGATCTTTGTAACCCCTTACCCCCGAGCGCCATGTGTGACCGCCTCCATTCCTGATCCTCGACTTTGCTAGGAAGTCCATAAGTCTCTCAGCCTTGGACTGGCAAGGTGTCTGTGGAAGCAGTCCGTATGATTGCGTAGCGATGTTTGTGGACTGAATAATATACCTATATATAGAGTCCAGGTATATCAGATTATGATGTTTTTGTATGTGTAAAAGTCACTGATATTTAAAACTGTCAACCTGTTTGTCTATGATTTATTTAACTGCTCTTTCGTTACCTTAGATGAGGTAGTGTTGAAATGTTAGGATGGTTGGTGAATTGGAAAAGAAGGTTAGAGAATCCGTCATATCCTAACTATCCCAACATGTACTAGGAGTGACTGAGGAAATCAACGACAAATTTCCGCCATGATGGCCCATATCTGAACCGAAATCTTAGACTTAATGCTATTGAGCGTTTGTGAGTAGTGAAAATCGGCACGGGGGGGGGGGCGCACTTTACATATGGACGTCATATTACGTTCCGTCCGTGTGTCGTTCAACCGTATGACATTTCAAGAGTAAATAACGCTTTGGTGAGGTCTTTGTGGCTCGTCGGGGAGTATTCGTTTGAAATCCTGCTACGTAATTATGAAATAGATCGATCTTGGACTGTGAAGGTTTAACGACTTCAAAAAAAAATTGCATATGCACTTCTTGTATAATGTGACGCCGCTAGTCGGTCGTTCCAGCTATGAATGTTATCTGACATATGGAGCAGAGTACCCCTGCTTTTTGAAAAGGTAGTGAGCAGGCCCTCATGCAGTCAAGTAACATCCCACCTTTAGGGAATTAAAAATATTATTACTTGGGCCGTGGTTCACATTTTGGTCTCAACGAATCCAGCCCATACCATCTCATCCCCGTTTGTTAAGATTTGTTTTCTATTTTATTTTAATAATTTAGTTCCCTGCGGGAATGGAACGTACTATGTGTGGCTGGAACAGGTGCCTCATTTTGTCTGGAAGTTACATGGAGAAGTGCCGACACGTGTAGATCCCTTCTTTGTGTTGGATGTCTGTCTCGAAGAGATAAACGCGAATGTAACGCACATGTGCATGTTACTGAAGACAGTCTCGTATCTTCGTACCTACGCATAATTCTTCCATGTGGCTTCTTTCTTTCAGTTTTTTTTTTGCCAGATTTTATCTGACGTTGACAGGTTTGGTCAAAATTGAACCTGTGTCTTAAAAGTTATAAGGTAATACTCGTACCACGTATGTAGCGATATACGGGGAATATGCAGAAGAAACTTCCGATGTATCTGAGGTAGAAGGCGAAGAAACAAAATTCGTATAACTGAGTTTTAATGAACTCAGATGATCTAAAAAGACACATGTGCTGGTTCATATAACATACGCACTGATTTTTAGTGGCACGTATATACCAGTCGCTGTATAGCGCAGCGCAAAAATGTGTAATTATTTTAAACACTTTATTTTGATAGTGACGTTAATATTTTAAAACTAAAGGCCTGGTGGTGGCATGCAGAGATTGTCGAAGCATGTAGGCTGTTTAGTTGTTAAAGTAGAGGAAGTTGGGGTGTTGATAGTAAACAGTTTTTTTTTATTATTGTGTAATTTTAATGTGTATTTGTACTACAGTTTTCCAACATACCGTGTTCATTCATGACTGCCACCGGTCATTGAACACAACAGAATTGTGAGTAGACCTGCACTCTGCATTGAATGTTGCCTGAAATTAGCAATTAACGCTTTGAAGACTAAAAGGAATGTGCATTCTACATAAATATTCAGGTCGTACCTCACAGAGGACACTGTGCTTGTATTATAAAGACCAGTCTGTGGAAGCTGTCTGAGGATGTAATGGTTGTTTATTGTAAGACTGATGCAGAACACACAAATACAATGTGTGCGGGAAATGCGGAGTTTTAGTATTAAACGTGGCGGTACATACCATAACTACTATGCTTTGAAGCAGTGGTTCTTAACCTGCCGTGCATTTAGCCCCGCAAGGTGCTGTAGACCCCTTCGGAGGGTGCGATACATGTCATATATTTCTTGATGTTACTGTAGAATTAAAATACATGCTAATTCTGTCTCATAGTTACACTGCATCTTAAGTTTCAACAACTCATACGCTTCAACGGTTTTTGTATGGGTTCAAGAACATGTTTTGAGGACCCAAGTGGGGCGAGCTGCAGTACACATTAATAATCGCTGCTTCAAAGGGTTACATATTCTGTCTGTGCTTGATAGCTGGTCTCCAGTAGGGTCTGTAGGACCGGGTAAATAGATTGCGAACCAAATGGCCTTGACGTCATACAATGCACTGCGTCGTTGTTGGAATCAGCAGAGACTCTGTGAGGGTGTAGAAAAGCTTCATTGAGTGCGGAGATTGCTGTTGACGGAGAGCAGGATCGAACAGCACAGTGACTGTTTACTGTTGTACAAACAATGATGTTGTCTTGGAATTTTATTAGAGCAGTGTGAACTTTACAGCGTCATGTCATTTCGTCAATACAGAAAAGACATGCTTCCACAGTAGGCAAGGCTGCTGGAAGTCTTTTAGAGGGGCAAACATAAATTGGATTGGTAACAAGACAGGCAATATACTACTGCCGTACTCTTCCCGTGTGCTCAGCAAGCTTGTAGGTCTTTATCACAAGGTAATTTACGTGGGAGGTCCCTCAAAGGTCCACGATCGACTACGACTGGCTAACACACTAACACGCACGCAATTCAGTGTTCCTTCTTTAATTTCATTTGTTCAATGGCACAGTCACTTGCAAAATTGAAGTATGATTTTTGTTTAGTATAGTTTAATAAACAAGTGTAAAATAAAACGGTTGATGTGAATAACCACGGCACTTGGAGTAAACACTTAATTTTACATTGATCTATTTGTATAATGCCACTTATAATTAATACTGCCAAACTATGTAAGTTTTTGTGGGCCGGGTTGCTCAGTCGGTATAGCGACTGACTACGGGCTTGATGGTCCGGGATTGAATCCTGGTGGGGACGAGATTTTTCGCCCGTCCAGACCGGCCCTTGTGCTCACCCAGCCTCCTGTACAATGGGTACCGGGTCTTTCCCGGGGGTAAAGTGCGGCCGGGGCGTGCTGCTGACCACTCACCCCCTTCTAGTGCCGCGGTCCTGGAAGAGTAGAGCTATACCTCTACCCACCCTCTGGGCCACACCGGGCTTGTAACGGGAACACTTTACCTTTTATATAAGTTTTTACGGAGCCCCGAAATTTGCATTCGTGCAACTCCAACGGTCCAAAAGAAAGTGCTTCCTCGTACTGCGTCTTCTCCTTCGTTCCAACCAACAGCCCCATTATGTATCAAGTAATTCTATTGGCTACAATTCGAATTTAGAACCCCATTGGCCGAATTAATTCTTTTGAAAACCAAATCTCATTGGCAGCTCTGATTTGAATCAGTAAACCCAAACTAACGTTAAACGAACATATAGGTGCTGCTACTGAATGTATCATATCCTCAACGATAACGTCACGTGTTTCACACAGAAACACCCAGTTCAACACTTCTACCAACTAGACAGTTTATGTTTTGCCCTGGCTCAAGTTTCTCAGTGCCGTAACGGCATTCACACTTCTTACGGTTTTCCGTATTAAATCATTTACAACCAACAAAATCTATCTACGTGGAGCCCATTCAGGGTTTGAACCTGAATCGCCGATACATATCAGGACTTGAAACTGAAATGCCGGTAACAGTACGTAATGTAACAACATTGAGGCTTGTGCGCATAACCATTGTTGGCGCGGGGAAACCAGTAAGTATTTCATAGAATAAAATTTAATAGATATATGTCCAGTGGGAGCCGAGTTGTATCATGCGGGTGGACGGACGGACAGACATGGCGAAGTTAATAGTCTTTTTTCGCAATTTTGCCGGAAAAGTTTGGGAATATCCAGGCTGTTTCGGATAGTACAGGCTGCTGCCGTAAGGAAGCGTTCTCTACAGGACGTAACAAAGCTTTCATACCTAGTGTCTATGTATATTACTATTACAGTTGCTCTCTTTGTGGAGAATTGGTTACGGAGATACAAACTAAATCTACATGAAATTTAGCCGATATCACCTCATAAAGTAAAAGGTATTCGGGGAGTTCAGTTTTGGTGCGAGCCGGTCAGTTGCAACCATTACTTTATATGGAGCCTAAATTAATATTAATTACATTTTCAGTTACCAGTTAGACGGTAGACAGATTCTAATCTTAAGAAACTGCAGGCTTGCATAGTCGGAGGCAAATTCAGCGCATTTGGCTAATATCATGTGTTATCACGGTCTGTTGCAAATATGTGTTTGGGCCACTGCAGTCCCGGGACTGTGGATTCGAATCGCACCCGAATCATTGCGACTGTAGATTAATTCCGACACTTTATAATTATAGTTGTATTCTTGTTCGTAGCATCCTGAATATGGCCACATGAATGGCCGAAACACGTCGGTGTTTACTATATAATAAAATTACACCCGAGCACTCAAGTGCATTTGTTGGTATTTTTAAAAATCTTATACACGCCAGAGGGCTTTTTTTTTTTGCATTGAATAGGTGGTAAAAGTTAAAGTTGTCCCTGCGTACGCTCTGAAGGCATATAGGGGGTGTAGCTATACAGCTCCACTCACTCTTAACGTCAGCACTAGATGCTGAGTGATCGTATCACACCTCACCTGCTCTACCTCCAGGGAAAGAACTTTCGATACCCATTGAATAGGAGGCTGGATTGGCCCCAGAGCCGGTCTGGGCGATTTGAAGAAAAGAAACATTTCCTCTAGTTGTCGGAAATCAAACCCGAGATGGTGCAGTCCGTAGCCTAGGTACTATACCGACTGGGCTTTGAAGCCACGAATATAACAGGGTGTTTGCTTAATTGGAATTCGGCCTGTGTTATTAATAGAACAGCTCTGTTATGAATTTTTGCCGCCGTACTATTTTGGTTTAGAAGTATTACTTTCTTACCTTTTGAAACTTAAATATGCACTAGTAATTAATATACAAAACGAATGGGGCAAGTGTGCACAAATTTTCCAGAAATCTAGGAGGCACCTGAAGATTCTAGGATCCAGAAAGGGTGACGTGAAGCAAGTTCCATATTGAGCTACAGATATTCAGCACCACGGTACAAAATTTTGTCGTTCGGGAGACCTGGTGCCCGGGATTAATGGATCTTTGGTATGGGGCGCATTATGACGAATTTAAACGAGTTACTTGATTCCAAGTGAATAATTGTCCAACAATATGCGATTGTATTCAGTTTATTACATATCTGTAGACAGCTCTACATGTTTCGGGTGTTGACACCAATCATCAGGAGCACGTACAACTGTAATTGCAGTTTTTGGAACAACTCAACAACGAGAGCGGACGTTAGCAGACACGGTTGACCAGTGCCAGAAACTGTAATTACAGTTGTACGTGCTCCTGATGATTGGTGTCAACACCCGAAACATGTAGAGCTCTCTACATATATGTAATAAACTGAATACAGTCGCATCTTGTTGGACAGTTATTCAATTGTAATCACGACGCACGGACCCATGAATATAAAATTTACTTGATTCCCCTACCTGCATGTTGTGGCACCGAAGGAGGGAATGTATTTTGTTTCGTGGCCTCAAACCTATTGTCAACATGACTTTTCGAAGAAAACATTTATCACCTTATAAATAGAATGTCAAGAGATCCAGTAATGCTGACTTGATCCGTAAAAATTTATATTGTAGTTTCCAGTTTGGCAGTTCTCATTTCGCTGTGGAATCGTCTGTAATAACTATGGTGGAAATTTGTGAAGCGCTGTAATTGAGCAGTCACGTTTGTGTGTAGCAAGTTGGCTGCTTAGAGAGGAGCGCTGAGTAACAGTCATGTTATGACAAGTTTCTCCCTCGCGTTTGTTTGTAGTCGGCCAATTTATACTCGTACAGATTGGTAACTGAAACAGGAATGCTCAGACTTCATTAAGTTTTATTGCATTTTACATGGACGGCAGTGAATGCAAATGGTAACGTATCAGATTTTGATTTATAAAATATCTGAAAGTATTTATTTTCTTACCCACTGGTGTCGGGGAGTTCTTACCCAAGCTTACGAGCAAGCGTCCCACAATTGTGTTCAGATATGGGACCACTATTCCCCTGTTTTGTATCCTTAACCTAACAATTTGTCTTCAAGATTATGGCACCCGTAGTCTGGTAAGTGGTTGCCGGTGGCCTGGAGGAAATACTGCCTATATTTTCTTCCTGATGATGGGTGCAGTATCTTCCTATGGTACATTTGTATCCACTTACCATAATGGACGTTCTGTTAGCCCAGAAGACGTAAAAATAGTTTTTACGTGTCCACCATCACGAGGCCCTAAAACCTCCTGTAGGCTACTTTCTGTCTGCAGCGAGACGAAGTGCAGTGACGGATCGGCATGTGAAGGGGGCGTAGAAAAGGTCCAGGCAGACAGCGCGGGGTGGGACATGTGTCATGGGCCTCCCAGAGGTACAGAACACTGAAATTTGTTGTGGATTTTTTTTTTAAACTCAATTCCTTTGGTTACCTACACTGTTGGATGTGACCACCATTTTATTAGCATGAAACCATATTAATGCTTAATCTCAGACTAGGTAGCGCTGAATAGTGAATTATGCAATGTAAATGATTTGTAAGGAATCGGTCGTGACGTAGTTGGGTTACCATTTAGAATAGAAGTTACGTCAGTCCGAACATTTCTAGGCTAACTTGTTACGAGTTTCAGATTTACCGAAATGCAATCTTTTTGTAATTAACCAAATGAAGTACTCGTACTTCGTCCGGGATATGGTTGCTTTCCTTACGCATGTAGCAGTATGTATGACAGTTAGAATTCTGAAGAATAAGTAACGTCAAACGTTGAAACTAAAGTAGGTATGTACTAATGTCAAGAACTAGAGTTTGGTGTGAAAGATGGAGTCATCGCAAACTTTACTGTGGATCTTGTCTATCGCGTGGATACCTTACATGTACTCGTATATGGAGAACTGAGTGAGTTTTGTATGTTCGGGTGTCCGCTATTTCAGCTCAGAGAAACAGAGAAGTCACAATTTAGCATCTGCTTACAGCCTTGTTAGACTGTAGCTACTTTAATTAACGTTGCTGTAAAGTAAGAACACGGAGACAGCTATGTTCAAGAACTTGTATCGTATTGACTGCCATGTGACGTTGCCTGCGACGGTCAGCCGGAGTGACGCAGCCAGAGGCGGAATAGGGGTTCATCTCCGAACTGGAGGACCAGCAGCCGTTCATCTGCATGTTAATGAGCTCCGGGCGAACTTGTAATGCGGCACCAACAAGCTTTATTGTTTGTCTGGACCAAGAAATCGTTAAGCGATGGCAGTGAACAGCATGTTTGCTGCGCTGCAGCGTGGCCTGTTACCTCGTGTATCTGAACGATACATTAGTCTGTTACTGTTGGTTATCTCGGAATTGCGTCATATTGATTGTTTAAAGACGTAGCTCCTTACCGCTAAACCAGGAATTATGTGCTGGACCTTGCTGGTGACAGTTGTTTTTACCTACAGTTTACTGCCCCTTGTTTCTTCTGGTTGTTTTTCCACCACAATTAGCTCTCACAGCCTAGTAATCGCATGTACCACAATGCTAAAACGTTTGGATTTTGCTCGCTGTGTACTAACGAGTTTCGCATGGTTCTTCCAACCAACAGCCATTGTATCCCTGTACAGCATTCACCGACTGGTTTTTGTAATGGAGCAGACTCTGTTCTCTGTGAGATACGAACAGCATGTTTCTGTAAAAAGGAAAAAGGAGGTAAAGTTTTCCCTGTTCACAGAAGCATAGCCGCACTTATTGTTAACATTGGCACAGGAGGGGGGGGGGGAGTGTTTAACGGCCCCTCACGGCCGCTTTACCTCCTGGAAAGAAACCCCGTACACATTGAATAGGAGGGTGGGTGGTTGGGTGGGCGGCCGTAGAGTCAGCGTGGACGTTTTCCCCTCATGGGATTCGAATCCAAAGTATATTAAATTTAGTCTTCAAAGAGTTAAGATAATTTTGTATTGACTTTGTCACTTTTCTGTGGGGTATAATCATGGGGACTGGGCATCACTGCTCCTTCGAAGGACAGTGACATAACTAAACTTTTTTTTCTTCTTCTAAATAGGGCTAGTAACTGACGAGCTTTCTGATTGTATGTAACAATCTTTTATTGATAAGCTGATATCGCTCAACTGGTCAAGAAATTACCCGCCATTCATTGAACCCAAAAATTTACTAATCGTGTTCATAAAATCCTGTCATTGGACAGCTGTCTTGGGTGGTTAGTCGAACCCATTTGATGCCCACACTTTTTACGTTAGACCAGTATTACTATAATTTCGTTTTTACTTGTGCGCCTGTTACAAAATCATGTGCCTGAATTAATAACCTTCTCTCAGTTCGTAATTTCTGTTGGCGTGTTCCCCATTGGTTGTAACATTTATCTGATTGATGCATGTGTAACGGAAATTAAATCATAGAGTTGAATGAAAGGATGCCAGAGCTTAACTGAAGTTACCGCACATTTAATTTCACGTTTCTTTATCTGTGCTGTAATTAATGTATGCAGTGCACCAGGCGGATAGTTTTTCTGTGTATCTGTCGCACCTGTAATAGTGATATAGTCGTGGTTTACGTAGATCGAGTCGACGTTGTGCTGTCCCGTTCGCTATCTATATGAAATGGCCTGTGTTTATAAAAGTGCTCACTGGAGGCTTCTGCTTCTGATATGTACAATTGGGTGAGCACTGCTTTTTTTTTTTTTTGTTGACAGGAAAGATATCCAAATTCGTGCCACCAATATTAATAGAATAGTCGTCCAGTTGAAAAGGTTTTATGTTTGATGTAGCCAATTCGCAACACTCTGTGAAATGAATGGGAGAGACTTTATGGCTCTGAGAATAGAGTGTAGGCAACTTCAGTTGCAATAAAGAAGTATCTCGCACGCATCGTTGTATGTATACACAGAAACAAAAGATATGCATATGCACGCAACAGTCGTACGTTTGTACAAGGCTGTGTACAAATGAGTATGTGTTTAATTTTAAGAAAATAAACGTGAGGAAATAATGATACTGGAAAACTGTTTGGAATTTCACTTATTCTCCCCAACAGCCATCTTCTACCAAAAGCACTAACAGTGTGTTATTCTGTGTCGGTGAAGTGTTTGCTCTGGAAGGTGGTATAAGAGGTTCGGAGGAATGCTGTGCCTCAATCGCCGGGACGTAAGTGAAGATGGTGGCAGCATGTTTATCTGAAGGGTTAGTACCCACCTACAAGACTCCTAGGTATCAAAATGAAAGCCTCATTATTGATGTTAACCGGTGTGAAAACCTTAATTGTCAATCACTAAGATTAATATTCACTGAACTAATGCATAGAGCCACTTGTTCGATTATGTAGTGTTAACAGGCCTCTGCGTGTTTTTCTCTTCAGTTGTTAACGACGTATTTTATTTGTTCCTTTTTTGTGCAGCGACTGGGATTATTTCTCAGTAATTCATTGTTAGTTGCCACAAGATTGGAAAATAGCAAAAGACGCCATATGTGAGTTTATTTACAACTAATCTCCCTAAATTTCAAGTGGAACCAAAGTATGAAGTGTGTGTGTGTGTGTGTGTGTGTGTGTGTGTGTAGAAGTACACTTGAGATAAAAGAATTACAGTCGGCTGTTGATCGAATAGTCATAGTATCAACCGTTTACAGAACTGTGAGAGCTCTTTGTTAGCTGTCATGTGTAATCAAACGTTCAAAATGGTGGTAAAGTTAAAAATGTTGGTAAGTTGCTTTTATTGGCTATGAAGATATTTACCAGTGGAATATTTGACTTTTAGAAGACGTCGAGTAAAAAAAAAAAAGACTTGAAAAGAAACTTCCCGGGTCCAACTTCGTGGCTGCCTGACCTAATGCTGGGAATCAAGAACATGTTTGCCGTGAGAGTTGTGGGCCAACTACCGTTCCTAACGCTCAGCACGCGTGTCAAGCAGTACTTCGCACTGTGACGACTCAGAAAATCGTTACGTATATAACATTTACTAAACCGTTGTCGGACTATCAGCAGTATCAGTGACATTCATGTTTAAAATCAACGTAGTGTGGCAGTTAAGGACACACAATTTTGGTCTTTCATCGTTCATATAGGCCTACTTTGCTCTCTTCACATTTACTCTCTAGTACGCAGGTACTGAATTAACAGGACAGGCCGTGTTATATGGTTTTAGATTTCTGTTTCATTCTCCAGCAGCACTTTTATTTCATTTTACGAAAAAAAAAACAAAAAAACAAAGTGGTTGGGTTATGTATCTGCCCAGAACGTAGCGGTACATCAGCCACCTTAACCCCTTGAAGAATTCAAACAAGTTGATGCAAGCGGACAGGCAGGTAGGCAGACAGACAAAGCGAAGTTGGTGGCGCTACTCGCAGCTATGCGAACTGGCCTCTAAACGAACTGCTTTTCTTTCCCGTGTTTTACCCGTTAACCAATGGAATATTACTTTTTAAAGGTTTTCAGGTTTCGTCTTTTCGTCCCTTCTGTTCGGAGTGGTATGTGTTGTGATGACAATCAGTATTGAGCAAATGAAGACTGAATTGAATTTCCATTACATGTAAAGGTTCAGTTCGTACCTCATACGGACCACGGTGTAATTCCGTTTGGACGACCAATCGTTGTGTGCTGTATGGAGAAATAATGCTTGTTTATTGCGAGAATTGTATGGAAACCGCCAGGAAAAAATGCAGAGGTTTTAGTTTTGAACCGGGCGCTAAATGGAATAGTCAGTGGGCTGTAAAGGGTTAATACCCTTTGAATTATTCTTACTCTCAGTTATTCATGGAGATAAAAAATGGGAATACAGTGGTGTATCGCGTCTGCTGTTTATAGACTCTGAAGCCCTGTGATTCAGTTAGGAGGGAGGGTTTGTGTAATGGCCTCATTGAGTTTATTATCCGCGTGAAACTAGTTACGTTAATGAAAAATACGTTGAACTGAAGCATAGTGCAAAGCACCGATAGACAGATACTTTTCTGATACGTTTTCGATTAAGAATGATGTGAAACTGGGAGACAGGTATACTTTCTCATTATTGCTCTTTGACTTCGTTTCAGAATACGCGGTTTGGAAGGTCCAAGCAAGTCGGAAGGGATTGAAATTGAATGAGACACACCAGCTTCTGATCTCTGTTGGTCATGCTAATTTATTGAGCGAAAAAATACATACTTAAGAAACACAGAAGCATTATTAGTCGCTAGTGAGAAGAATGATCTAGAAGTAAATGCAGAGAAAACCAAGTACATGCTCATATCTCGTAAACAGAATGCAGGACGGAGTCATAGGACAAAGATAGGCAGCAAATCGGTTGAAATTGTGGCAAAGTACAAATATTTGCGGACGACCCAAACAAATCAAAGCTGCATTAATGAATAAATTAAAAGCAGATTGAAATCTTGGAATGCCTGATACCGTTCGTTACAGAATATTTTTTTCTGGTTTGCTTTCAAACATGCATAGCGTACAGAACTATGACTTTGCGTATTGATTTATATGCGTGTGAAATATGGTCTCTCACAATGAGGGAAGAACTTAGGCTGAGTGTATTCGACAATAGGGCACTGAGGAAAATGTTTGAGCCTAAGAGGGAACTAGAAGGAACTGCATATAGCACGGCTTTACGGACCGTTCACCTCACGAGAAATTATTGCTGTGGTCAAACAAGGAAGAGTGAGGTATTTAGGGCATTTGGCAAGTATGGGGAAGAGGGCAGGTACGTAGAGGGTTTTGGTGGTGAAACCTGAGGGAAGGAGACAACTTGGAAGACATAGGCGCAGGTGGTAGAATAAATATTAAAATGGATGATAAATCGATTTGAAGGGGGGGGGGGCGAGTTATTGTGAATGCGGTAATGAACCTTCCGTCTCCATAACATGCGGGGAATTTCTCGGATAGCTGAGGAAGTGTTACTATCTGCTGCGCTGAGTTAGTTCGGTATTCTGTGAAACAAACTACAGCACGTCTGACTGTCCGTGTTATTGCGACAGCGTGTAGACTGCAGTAGATCCTGAACAATCGAATACATTCATCCTTGAAGCCTCGTCTTCTTTATGTACCAATTGAAGTACTATAAATAACAGGCGTTAATTCGTAGTCTTAAAGAATTTTATTGGCTGTGAAACTGCACCCGGAATCTGAACAGCTGGCGTAGATGCATAATGTGTGAAATAGTTTCGTTACTGTGAAGCTGTCTTTTGAAGTTGTGTTTTAACCTTTTAAAGACTAAATGTAATCTGCTTTATAGAAGGAGGCAGTCCGTACCGTGCTGTAAACACTGTCCACCACGGTTATAAAAACCAGTCAGTTAATGATGTACGTGTATAAAGAAAAAGTTGCTGTCTGTGCTAAGATCCGTACAAAACATTCAACGCAAAGCGAGCACCATGTAGAATTTTTGAACATTAAACCTGGTGGTACGTAAAGATACCGCTTGGGTTAAGGGTTAATTATCAGCTTGGTATGTCATGCTGTAATAGTAACAACTAACTAAATATGTGGAGATCACGGCAGTTAAAAACTACAAATGCAGTGCATTGAGGAAGAAACCCCAAACTGCTTATAGTTTATCTACCTGTTTCTGCTCTCTTTAAACATTTTCAGGGAACTTGCGCTAAATACAAAGGCTAATGTATAAGATACAATACTTTATGTATCAACATGTCACTTATGCGTATACAAAGATAGAAATATGAATACGAAATTACAAATACAAAAAATATATATAAAAAAATGTTAAAATGCTCAATAGTTGATTAAAATATCATTGCCTGTAGCTTCCAGAATTAAATTCAGTTCACTCTTCAGGTTAACAGTTCTTTGCTGGAATGAACTGCGTAATGTAAAACGATTTATGTGGTACTTAGATATAATAGGCTTATGTAGATGATATGCACGTACCCAGTCCTAAATTTAAAATACTGCGTCCTAACGTCTGATATTTAAACATCACACACACACACACACACACACACACACACACACAACTTTTCCTTGTATATGGCGAACTACAAGTGTTGTTATTCGGTTTATGTGCGGCCTGGCCCTGAGTGTGTACTGTGTTTCGATATATGTAAGGCCTCGTTGTAACACTAGTACTCCAATAGACGGTAGTACGTATGCAACGCTTTAGGACTATGGATAAAAGTTTTCTTTAGAAATGCAGAGTCCCTAAATTAAGGCACTGTTCCCCTTTCTTGGAACCCAGAAGCTCATTACAGTATTCGCAAGAGCCTGTCACGGGTCCCTGTCCCGAGTTAGATGAATATAGTCCACTCTCTTGGAACCTTTTCGCTTGAGATAATTTTAATATCTGTTATTCTCCAGTAAATGCATAAGTCTCCCAGTTGGTCGCTGCATTTCAAGTTTTCTTTTCTGTTCGAATTTGTCGTCTTTCCGGTAAGTGTCCACGCCCTGTTATTTCATCCATCTTCGTTCGGTCATCACAGACCAGGGGTGCGAAAAATCCGGGTGTCATGTCGTCCAGATGTCTGAACTGTGCTCTTAGTTTTGTGGAAAATCTGTGAACCCCCGTCCCAGACTAGTCCAGTTCGATGAGGAGTTGACAGTTATGCAGTATTCTCAATTCTGATGTTGCTTTCTCCATCTCAGTTGAAAGCATTCTCTCAAGCTCCCTGTTCTCAAATACTCTGTCTATCTTTGCCCACAGTATCGCGCGAGAGAGGAAAGTGTTTTGTTTAGCGAAGATATCGTTAGTACGTATGAATGTGTGTGTGGAGCATTGGTGGAATAATACTGACAAGGAAAAACTAAAGTGCACTGTGTGAGACAAATGCAGATTTTTTGAAACGTTACAGAAGGTGGTACATGTTGTGTACTACTTCGTGTGAGTTGCTAATGAGACGAAGAAACCAGCGAGCCTAATGATTTGTGTGCAGTATTAGTGTGCGGATATGGTGCGAGTGAGTTTTTTTTACCAAGCTTGGTTTACAACAGGATCGATGTGGTTGACTGGCGTTGTGCCTGTTCAGTGTGAAACTGGATTGGTTTCCTTCACCTGCCTTCGTTCTAGCCTTCCCTGCGTTTGGGCTGTTAGAAATTTCGCAAACGCGACTGTACGAATCGTGTTATTAGTGGTAATTAATCCTGCTGTTTCCCTCGGGAGATCCCGGTGCTTCTTCCCTGATGATTGAACGAGTTCCGGCTGACGTGTGCAGCGTGTGGTTGGTGATGATTTATCATACTGTCCTAAAGTTGCAAGCTTCTAGGGGTAGTGAAGGCATTAATTTATATTTGATATGGTTCTGTTGCACACTTACAAAAGTGTGGAACATTAAGATTCGCGTTAGTAGGAAAGGTAAAGTACGAAACGCAGTCTGTTTGATTTAAAGACCAAGATCGTACCGCGCAGGAAACGCTGTCCGGCTGTTTTGCAAAAACCACTCATTTAATATTGTGTGGGACAAAAGTTGCTGTTTGTTCTGAGATACATGCAAACACGCAGATTCATTCTGCGGGCAGGGCATAGAATTGTTTTAATGTTCAACCTGGTGGGACCACTGGGCTCAAAAAGGCTAATTTACTGCATTTCCACCTCTGATATAACTGGCACCGAGTTTCAAAATCGTGCCTTCTGCAGTATCTTAGCAGCAGCCTTGTTAATTTCTACCGCTGTTTGTGTGTGTATATATTCATTGTCTTACTCGTTGCAGATTTCCTTGTGTCTGCGAAAAGCGAAAATAAGCATATTTCCTTTCACTTGATGTATTTTCGTCAAATAAGACATTCACCTATCATAGTTACGGAGCAGGGTGTCCGAGGAAATCGATCGGGGTGCACAGCCATCGTGTCTCGTCTCACAGCCCGGGAACCAGCACTTATAGGCGTTTCAACAGTGCGCCCACTCCTTGGGTTTTCTTGAAGGGATTGGGGTATTGGTCTGCTTGCCGGCGAGAACCGACGGTTTTGTGCTGTGTCAATGAATTGGAATAGGTGAGGGAGGGGAGCGTGTGTAGGATTTTATGTCGGTTTCTACGGTTACGCCTGCCGGAAAGCGCAGTTCATTGTAGGCCAATGACTGCCGTACGAGGGCATAATGGTCCTATGTTTCTGGTACGGATCATACTGTGAAAGTATTCTGAGATATTGTTTCTTCTATTTTCTTGCTGTGCTGTTTGAGGATCCCTTTTTTCATTTTGGAACTTTTATGTAGGCCTGCTGTATATTGCCGGAAACAAGCTGACAGTCGTTAAGTTTTTACATAGTTGCAACTGCGATGTAATTAATGTTTTGAAATCAACAGCGTTGATTTTTATGTTATTCGTACCTTGCATTTTTCTACATTCTATATGCTTAACCAGTGAAATGTACCAAGTCAAATACAATACACCAGTTCATAAAACACACTTCATATTAGGTGCCACCTCCTACACTTCGGCACCAAGGTGCCATGTTCAGGGGCGTGTTGGACTTACGATCCTTTGTGGTTAATAAGTTTCCTGAAGATGGCACCTTGGTGCCGAAACATGTAGGAGTTGGCACCTAACATGAAGTGTGTTTCTTGATGTTTTAGTGTTTGTTAATTAGTGCATTTTGTTGGTTCAAATATACACCGTTGTTAAATTTTTTGTACAATTTGTTGCTAGAAACAAACGAATCTAAAGAAGACAAACAAGTAACTAAGCGAAATTTCAGTTTTCCGCCGCGAAGTAGATGAGTACCGCGCTCTTCTGGGCTGTTACGCAGTGTGTAGTGCTGATTCCTTACGGGGCAACATAGCGGTCCCATCGTCAGCGGTCTTGGCCCATGAAGATGGGGCTGGTAGGTTGTCTCGAAACGTGGGTAAGAAATTACCACTACACGCTGCAAAAGAGCCCAGAAGAGCACAGTCCTCGACAAGTAACTCACTTCACCTCAGCAACCTGTATGCTGATGACCCTGTTGTCACCATCGCTACAAGTGCATGGATGATTATAGTTTTCTGTCCGTTATTGTCTTACCGTTGAAAATGGGACAGCGTAGCATGTATCCTCGTATGGGCTGGACGATCCGGGGTTCGATTCCCGGCAGGGGCAAGAGATTTTTCTTTTCTTCAAAAACGTCCAGACCTGCTTTGGGGCTCACCCAATCTCATGTTCAGTGGATGGCGGAGTTCTTTCCCGGGGATAAAGCAGCCGGGGAGTGAAGTCAGTCACACAACACCCAGTGCTGAGGTCAAGAATGTGTGAGCTCTACCTCTTCTCTGCCGTTATGTCTTCATGGCGTGCACGAAGACGACTTTATCTTGTACTGTTTCATGAACGTTTTCACATATAGAATGGAGCTCATGCGAGAATACAGTAGGATCTAGATCGAGGAGGTGGGGTCATGGCTGCATTTGGAAACTCCTGAACGTGGGACGTAGAACTACAGATTGCAACAAATAACACTGATATGACTGTTCAGCAGTTCTGCAAACAAAAGTACTGTGCATCCTGTCACAAACTGCATTTGTGGAGCCGACCACGGCTCCAGTCTGCTTTGACAGTAATTGACCCTGAGGTCAGTTTATGTTTGATGTGCAGTGTTTACACTGTACAGTAGCTGTCGCAAAATGTGCACAACTGTGTTGTCATTTCAAAACAGAAAGGAAAAAGTTTGCGGATTGGGGCCACAGCTCTGTGTGTAAAGGGTTTTGGCAGTCAGCATGGAATGGGTTTATTAAGTTAGTTTGTGTGCACATTAAACGGTGGCCTTTTGGATCTGATTTATATTACGGGGAATCAATGTAACCTTCCAAAGCACTATATAAACGTTTAGTTCCCACCTCGCAGAAAACACAAAACGTGATTGTGAAGCTGTTTTATTTTGAGAACCAGAAGAAAATCATTGGACGAAAAAGGGAGTTTATAGCTTTAGAGACGGTTGCACTGGCGATGTGGGTGCCACTGTCTGTTACATGGTTATGAGGTCGGCTTGCTACCGTTGCATGGCGTGTCCTGAGGTTGCGGATGGAGGAGACGGCCTTCGGATTCTGAAGGTAATTGCAAAGGTACTGAATAAAGCACTCGAGTACAGGCACCGAAAAGGAATGTTTATTCAGTTTTGGGGTTGGGCGGGAGAATGACAACTTTTACTATAAAAACACGCGGCATCTGGAACTTGATTTGACCGATGCATGTATCACCCGTGGGAGTTTTACTAATGCCTGCAAAGTTTTGATCAATGAACTTGTGCGGAAGACGTAAATTTGAAGACAGAGGCGTAGATGGAGTGATTGTATTAAAATGAATGTTTAAAGAACCTGGTGGAAGGGCTACCTTTTTGAGTATGAGGACCCCTTCTGCACTCGAAAACTTCGCAGACCTCTTACGTGGTAATGGTTGTACATCTGAACTCCGCTGAGAAAAACTTTGTTATAATATCAGCACCGTTTTAAATTAATTCACAGTGTATTCATCACAATAATAATAATAATATTAAACACTTGCAACGAAGACCAGGCGGGGGGTGGGGACAAAAATAGCTGCGGAGTTGCGTGAATTCTCAGGGCCCTTTGAATAACGTCCCAGTCCTCCTAACAACAATCTTGTTATACGTACTATGAAAAAAGTAAAGTTGTCCGTGTCCATACCGTGAAGGCATATAAGGGGAGCAGAGGCATGGCTCCACTCATTCTTAATGTCGGCGGTAGATGGAGGTTAGTGGTCATATTTATGCTCTAGCTGCTTTATTCCTGGGCATCAACCCTGCTACCTGTTCAAAAGGAAGATGGGTGGGCCCCAGAGTTGGTCTGCATGTTTTGAGGAATAGAAAACTTTCTTGGTCCTATCGGGATATGCACCTGGGATCGTACAGCCCGTAGCCTAGCCGCTATGATGACTTCGCTCTGCCGGATGTTATATGTGTATAAAATGTAACGGCAAAAACACGAGAATTTCTTAGATCGTTTTACGTAATAGCATGTAAAATAACAGACGATCAACAGGATATACTTTGTTCTGGGATTCGATCTGCTGATGTGGCAGTCCTGCAGAGGGACGAGTGTCAGTAGTTTCGAACGAAGCCAGGACTGTGTAGTACCAATGCTTGTTTCTACAGTGGTCACCATTCAAAAGGATTCTGTACCCTGTGTATGACCTTAGTTCACGGCAGTCTGCTTCCGGCTGAGGTTGTCTCTACAAAGGTGTGCCCGCTAGCTTAGCACTGCGTTCATGACACATTGCAAAGCTGGAAGGGTGGGGTCCTCTCGTTTCTTTCACGGGTCATTTAGACGACGATAGATGACTATGCGTACAGAAAACACGTATGCGCAAAATGCATTTTTTTAGGCGGAAGCAGGAAACTATCCACGAGCATTTCGTGGCAAATAAGAAATCCTGCCATTTGTCACTTTTTGTATGTTAACCCTTTAAGTTGTATGTACCGTCGGGTTTTACAATAAGAGCTCCACATTTTACAAACGCAGCTTGTTTATGTGTGCCGTTTGATTCTTACAATAAATGTCAAGTTCCACAAACAACAATCGTACGTTATTTTAAAGAAACACGCTGTTTTCTGTGAGGTATGAACTGAATCTTTGTATGATGCATATTCATTGTTTTCTTTGAAAAGAGTTAATTTTAGTGCGGTAGTAGGGACTTGTTCATTTCAAATAATCTCACAGAAATGTACTTGACGGAAATGTGAAATTGAAGAAAACTGACACCAAAATTTTCAGTTTATTACGTGAGTTGTATGGGGAAGACGGTAGAGTTGCTTACATCACTCTCACAAAATGATGTCCTGGGATACCAGCAGTCCTGGAAGCCTAGTATGGAGCAGTGTGTAGCTTCCATTGGGAAGTGGTTTGTAGCGGATAGCACGTAGATACAAATATTTTTTTTGTTTTGCGTAACAGCCTCCAATGGGCCAGGCCTCCACATTTACGAGGTTTCTAGATCACACACAACGACGCATCACAGTCGGTAGGACTCCTCTGGACGAATGATGATCAGCACGTCGCAGAGACCTCTACCTGACAACACACAGCACTCAAAACACACAACATATCCACGCCTCCGATGGGATTCGAATCTACAATCTCAGCAGGCGAGCGGCCGCAGACCTACGCCTTAGACCACGCGGCCACCGGAATAGGCAACAATTAAGTAAATTACTTTTTGAAATTAGTCTCGTTGTTTAGTAGCCACGTATAGGGGCTGCAACGAATGATGTGGAATTTTATGTGTATTTGTGGTTTTCGTCGTCTCAGATAGGTCACGTCCGCTTTTTCGCATCCTTTCCATTTGATTATTTACCTTTCATTCTACCATTCGACATTTGGTACGGGCTGCTGTACATCATCGTTAAAAGAACAGTAAAAATAAACGAATAAAATCAGTAAACAAACAATAAATTGTCCATTACCTATGATATACACGACTTTTCAGAAGCTGTGTCCACCTCGGTCATCAGTTAATTTCCCTCCGTTATTGAGGCCAAGAAGATTCGGAGGATGCTGTGTCCATTCTCGCTGCCAGCACGTGGCAAGACAAAAAAAAAACAGTTTCACACCCAGGCGGGTGGCTCGTAATTCAGGTAACTCTGGCAGCAGCCAGCAGTGGTGTGTTTTGAATACTGAGAACGCCGAACTACTGTGGTGTCTCCGTCATTGCTGGTAAGCCAGAATTTTCAGAGACCTACCACGACGCAAATATGCACGCAAGTAAACTGATTCATTACGCCGCTATCTGAGGCGTTTTGTTATACACATTTCTGGACTTGGCCGTTCGCTTGTTGTTACATGTGTATTGCTAGAATTACTTTATTGCTTGAATTTTTTGCTTTTCTGTCAATATTCCTTATTCGATGCAGCCTGCAGACGTAACTATTAAAATCAGTGATCAGTCAAAGTAATGGCAACTATTAACCGAAGTACGGAGTAGAGGTATGTTCCGAAACGTCGTGAGTATTACATTTTTCCTTACAGAGTGGCCAGTAGCGCTGTTATTGTGGTTTGGTGATTATAGTGTGTCGCGGGCTGGATTGAGTGTTCTGTATTTAGAGTGAAACGTATTTTTGAACGGCTCTTTTTGTCGTTCTGAATTCTGTTATAATGTCATAAACGCTGGGTTGTATGTGCAGTGATTATAAAGTGAATCCGTGACACAGTGTGGCGTGTGCTACTGTGAATATTAAATAATAATAATAATAATAATAATATAGCGCAGTTCGTTCTCCTGTCTTCGCCATTAAATACGTAAATTTATTATTACATTTCTTATGTCGTAGAGGTAGAGGTTTCTGCGACGGACCGATCGCTCATCCAGAGGAGTTCTGCCGAGTGTGGTATGTCTGAGTGTGATCGCGGAACCTCGTGAAGGAGGCCTAGTCCTACTACGGCTACCGAGCTATAAAAATATAGCCGCATAGATCTAGAACCAGGGCTTTTTTGGTCCTTTAATATCTTCTCATAAGTTACCCCTCAAACATTTTTTACTTGGAAATCCCATTCTCCATTTCTAGGCGCGTTCGCAAACTATTAGCTTCGTCATGTCTGTCCGTCCTTTCGCATGGAAGAACTCGGCTCCCACTGGACAAATTGTCATGAAATATAATATTTGAGGATTTTTCGAAAATCTGTTGAGAAAATTCAAGTTACATTAAAATATGGCAAGAATAAAGAGTATGTAACATGAATACCAATATAATGTTTATCATATCTCTCAGTTCTTCTTAGAATGAGAAGTATTTCGGACAAAAGTTGTAAAGAAAATCAAAACGCACATTTTGTGTTCAGTAACTTCCCCCCCCCCCCCTAAAACTGGGTTTTTTATGAAAAAATTTCACATCTCCCCTCCCTCTTT
>Ga0136643_10002686_pt1 | contig 23348 bp, 19 predicted proteins | sample TergutLab28metaG_FD_96883 | JGI IMG/M metagenome (GOLD analysis project Ga0136643, IMG submission 96883) | Labiotermes labralis P1 segment gut microbial communities from Petit-Saut dam, French Guiana - Lab288 P1 (version 3) (version 3) | ecosystem: Host-associated > Arthropoda: Insects >... | reverse complement strand
GCCGATATCTCCGTAACCATTGAACTTTGGATATAGGTGTTTTGGGTTATATCGTTATAGTTTGACCTAAGGAACACTCTCCCGAAGTTAGGTCCTTTCCTCCTGGGACACCCTGTATATGTCAAAAATTATATAATAATATTGGCACTACTTATGAGCTTTCAGTTGACAAATGATCTGTCTGTAGAGTAGAAAGCGTGATCTAAGGGATAAATTGCAGAGCTGACATAAGTATCGTGGTTTTAGTATTAGGTGGAAGATCATAGTACAGTTTGGTTCTTGCACAGAACATGGTAATTTATATCGACTCAGAGTACTAATTACTGATGTACAGATTGGGTTCGTGATTGTTTTTACGTTTCTATTTCCTGTTTTATGTGTATTTAAGTTCCCATTTAAATTCTTAAGCATTTTTGGGTGTAGCACTTCATATAGCCTTTGATGCTGATGTGCCTCTAACCTCTACATACCATGTTATTTTACGATGTGTGGAAGATTTAAATTGTGTCTATACCTTTGTCAGAAACAAACATTCATTTTTCACAGTAGAATACCTATTGTGATTTTACTTCTGTGGAGAAATGTAGTCTATATTGTTTTTAAATATATACATGTCAACCAAAAAATTCACTTCATAAAATACAATTCAAAACAGGTATCAAACTCCTACATGTTTTGGTACTTGTTATTAATTGTATTTTATTAAGAGCACTGGTTGATTGATATATTGATTGTAAGAATATGCATGATATGAGTAACATAAAATGTACATTTCTGTTTGTAAGGCAAAACTAAGAGGGGAGCTGCAACAGTGCGGACACTGTGGTGTTTGTGATCTGTTAATTGAGGATATGGCACCTTGTAGTGTGTCCCATATGTTCTGTAAAATTTGCATCCAGAAGTAAGTAACATTTCATTCCTGAAGTCTTTCAAAGTTATTCATTTGAAGTTGTGGTACTAAAGTATGTGGATGTTTTATATTCAGTGCAGTGGATAGCAGACTCCTTAAATGTGAAAATCCGTTCTCATGTCTTAACAAAGGATGCCAATGGCTGTTTAGCATGGCGGAATTGAAGGTATGACATGATAATAAATTTACTATTTTTTTGTATTTGTCTTGGTTAGAAAATAAGTTTACAGTACATACAGTTTGAATTCTTTATTTTCAACTCTACTATGAGCAGTTTAGATTTAATTGCACTGCTTTTCAATTGCTTATGTATGTGGTCCCTTCCACCAGTGAGGCATGTATCTCATGAGATTTGTTTCATCCATTGACAGGCATCCCTGTCCTGTGTTATCAGCCATCACATCACAGATGTTTCCACCTCAAAATTGTCTTCATGTATGTGGGCACCAATATTATGGTTTGATATTGGAAACAGTAATTTCTTGGCAGTGATTTCCACATGATATAATCACAGTTAGTGTAAATTCTTTAGTTTTGAAATTGTAAATTATGTGATCTTGTTTTCTGGCTGACTCTCATTTGTTCTGTTGGATGTAACCAATTTTATAGTTATGTGAATGTCGGATTTGGAAGAGTTTATTTAAAACCAATTTTATTTTTTCAGTTTTCTAGAGTGTTGGCCCATTAAGTCGCTTATCTTCCAGATTTGACATTCTTAATGCTGTAGTTCTGGGAAGGAACTTTTCAAGTGTGAGGCAATTACACTTACATTTTTACCTTTTTGTAAGCCTTCCTTTAATTTAAAAAAAATGAGGAAACTAATTTTTTTTGGCATGAATATAAAGCTTGAAGTCCTACTCTTTTGTTGTCAGCTTTGTAAATTTCAGCCCTCATGGCTTGATCTTTGAATTGCTTGTCACAGAGTGAGTGAGCGAGCGAGAGAGTGATTGAAGATACAAGAGAGATTAACATAGGGTATATGAGGAAACACTGACTGCAGCCTTCCCATAATAAATTAGTTTTAATAGAGGTTTTTAAGTAACGAATAGAATATAGAACTTGATCTGTGGAAGTAATTTGCATGCATTGTGTTCACTGTGAATTCACTGGCCAATTAATAGCAGTTAACAGTAGTTCTTGTTAGTATATCTCTTCATTGTTATAATTTTATTTCTGTATAGAAAGCAGTGAAACCAGTCACTTTCTCCAGTCTGCTCCATATACGCCATCTGAAGGAAATGGAGGCTGCTGGTGTAAAACTTCTTGAAACATGTCCTTACTGTGGCTTTGCAGACATCCCATCTAAAGATGATGAAGTTTTCTGCTGTTTGAATCTGGACTGTCTGAAAGAGACATGCAGGTGACTTACATTTTCAAATGGTATTACAGTTCAATAAAAAGTTGAAGTATACTGTTCTAAAACATTAGATGGAACTGGTCATCAGTCACATGCTTGTCTTGCTGGACTGTTTGGTACTATATCCTTGAACAAAGGATTGATAAAATGACACCTGTTTTGGATGTGATGGCAGTAGAAAGAAAACTATTTCTTACTTCTGCTGTTAATTTAAATCACACTGTTTATTTTGTAAGCAAACATGGTATTATTTTTCTCATGATGATGCTTGAAAAACTTATTAAATTGGCAACATTTTAGAACTGAGATGGCAACATCCTCAAGTGTCCTGAATTTGTACCTGTGTAATTTAAACTCATTATACATAGACTGCTTGGTAGCAGCATTGAATTTTGATCACAAAGCAGTGAGTTGTTTTAAATTAAGCAGTACATGGAAGACACCAAAACCTGTTTAATTGTGTGCCTCTGTCTTCTGAGTAATTGGTCTCACCACAAACATATGATACGGAAAGTGGCTTTGGCTTTAACAGACCATTGCTTTAAATAAAACACATTCAATGGAGATGCTTCTGATCACCACTTGGCATGCTTTAGAAACAGAAGGTGTGGTAGATCTTATAAGAACGAATGGGTATGCAGTTGAATGATACCAAAGAGATTGTTGCTGAAATTGAAGCTTAACTGGCGCTGTGGAGTTTAGTGTTGAATAATGCATCAAAAACATGTAGAGGCAGAATGATTCAGAAGAAATGACTTCTAATGTACTCCACTTTTCAAAGAAAGCAGAATGAGAAAAAGCAACAGTTATGAGTTAACTGTATGTGTTTTCCTTTCTTTCTTTTTTTTTCTTTACACTATTTTAGAATTGATGATGATATTTACCTGTCAGGGTACTTAACCTCCATCACTTGACAAGTAATTTGGATACTGATCACAAATGTTATTTGCATTTCTTGCCCTGTGTAGTGGTGTTATAGATATTTCATACAAACCACTTAAATTTGTTTTTATAAATAATGGTTACATTATCACTCAGTTGACTTCATTAAATATCTTCTTATATACGTGTAGTCCCATAATCTGAGGTGACAGAAGGTATGTTCAATCATCATTAACAAAATGAGAGTTTGGTGACCTTCCGTCATGTAAGATGGCCGTTGAATATGCAAGTCCAGAACCGTATATGTAGGATCACTTTTGTTCAGGTATCTTGAAAACAGTAGTTACATAAGAAAGTGTATTCAATGTATAGTGAGTGGTTGATGTGTTTCAGCAGATTTTAATCAGCTAATACCAATTGTTGTAATTGAATGGGAAAGAAAAATAAGATGTTACAGTATTTGTATAGTAAAATTTAATAACGATGAAGGTAAAAGTATTTTAGCGTGTAAGTACCATGATCTGAAGTTATATAAGAAGCATGCAGATAAATCTGTAGTACTTTGTAGACCTCAGGACTGGGTGGAAGTAGGTAGCCAGCCTAATGGAGGCCAAGGTCCCATTCATTTCATTTCATTCTAAAGGATGCTGGATGGATCTCATATGTGATTTGGACTTCAAGGTCAAAGGAAAAGTCCCTGTTCATGAAGTCAGTTGATAATTGAAACTGGCTATTTGTCCTGTAGCATGTCATTTCACTGGCTTAAATATTTCAGATATGGTAAAAGAAGAGAAAACAGAATGTTTTGAAAGTTAATAGATACAATTACAATGTTGTCATAGATCACACTTTTAAGGTTTACAGGTTAGAAAAAGTAAAAATAGGAATAGACGTAGGTAGAGCCAACTTGAGGAAGAGTGACAAAATCAGTGGTTCCCCTACCCCTCATATACCTGTTTTGCCACCATTAGTACTTAAGCCATTACTCATGAAGACTGTTACTTGTTCTCATCTTCATCATTTCTTCCTCCTGTTTTCCTTCTTTAATTTGTCTTGTGAAGGTTCGTGGAACATTCTGTTCTCTCCTGAACTCTGGCTTTTAGGCAGTAATGAAACGGATGATTTGAGGCATGATAATTGGTTGATTATGAATACAGCAACTGTGATAAAAGAGTGTAGGTCTGGAATTGAGCTGGTTCAGGAAGCTCAAGAACCCCCTCCCAAGAAAAGATAGTCATTATCCTTCCAAATTTAGCAGTCAAAGTTTTGGGTTACCAAACTTAGTCAGGAATTGTAAGAAATATTTAAGAAATACATATTATAATGTAACTTATATTATCAAAAGTAACATTTGCAAAAAGAGCTGTAAATTATGGCTCACACACATGTACTGCACCATGCATCATCTTGTGCTCATACTTTGAGCTGTTTTCACAGGACTTTTACACAAGTTTGCAGCATGAGTCAAGATATGACAGGAGTAAGGAGATAAATTGTGTCTGCTTAACCCTTTAAACCCCGAGTTAAATCCCATCTGCCAGCTGCTGGCATTATTAGGAGCTTACCATATTTTCCACGTTAGCGAGTTAAGGATTAACGTGATAGTAAGAGACGTGAAGGTGTCATAACTTCTGGGGGGAAAAATAATACAGTAGTAAGTGGCTTGAGCTATACCTGTGTAGGTGGTAAAATTTATTATGTGTACACCATATTGCAACATGAACACAATATAATTATTAAAAAATACAGCAAGTAAACATGAAATACGCGTGTTATGATTGCCAAGGTGTAAAAATATCACAAACGGACTGTGCATTCTATATAAGCTGCAGATTCTATCCAGGGATTTAGTATAAAGAGAAAACTTGTATTCAGTGTTCACTGTTGTGTACAATGTAAACATCTGGCTGATAATGCTGGATTTAAGTATTTTTTAAGAAGTGTAATCAATAACATAATGAGGACATGCATTTGCTGATTTTTTAGGCAGTGCAAGAGACCAAACCATACTCCATATCCATGTATTATGGCATTACAGCCACAAGTGGAAATGCCACGTCTGGTGATGAGCAGGTAATATTTAATATTAGGAAAAATTAGTAAATGTCACTTGAGAAACCAACCTCATTCTTCTTCCCGCCATACAACCTCGTGACCTTCAGCCACATTAGCAGGATGCTGTGCAAGCACATCAAGTCCTCCCTAGGATAATACTAAAATGGAACTTAAAGAACAAGATACGAGAATGTGGACTGGATTCATCTGGCTCAGGACAGGGCCTGGTGGTAGGCTTTTTTGGCAGGGTATGGATGTTTGGGTTGAGTAAAAACACTTTATTGACAACCTGAGCAACTCTTAGCTTCTGAAGGTGTCTGTTACATGGAGTGAATTATATTAGAAAGACTTATCAAACTACGTGAAAATTCTTCTTATTGTTTATTTTCTGCAACTGTTACACATTTTACACATACATGTACATGCACATGCGCGTGCGTGCACACACACACACACAAACAAACAAACAAACATACATACATACATACACGTCTGCACGCAAACAAATGCACAAGCAAATGGCTTGCCAGGCAGGTGTTTCTTAAGAATTCCAAATCAATGGAAATTGCTTGATGTGAAATCAAGGCTGCAGGATGGGTGGTAAATAACTCTCAGCCATACCACTGTAACCAGTCGTAAGTTCTGTTAACTGTATACGATTTATTGAATAATTTTGTATGTTGTAACGTTTATAGATGTGTTCAGTATCAAAACCAGTCCCAAAGTACAGAAATGCAACAAGATATTGGCATTGTGCAAGAGAACTCATTGGTATTGCAACAACGCAGTATCCACAGCAGCCATTAATGTATTATCAACAACCTTCAATGTGTCATTCTCAAGGGCCATTGATGAATTACCAACAGCCATTAATGAATCATCCTCTGGAGCCACTAATACATCATCGGCAGCCATTATTGGCTCCTTTTGATGGTCCATTACTGCATTATCCTCAGCAACCAATGGTTCATCTTCTACAGTCTCCAGCAGTACAGGGATCATGCCCAAGATAAATGCATGCAGAACATGATGCAGCAACTTCAGCCTTCACAATGAGGATATTAGATACCAGACCTGTTAAAAAACTGTGTCTGTCTGGCAGGTAAGTTTTTGCGCATTGTTTTGGTGCAGTGATGCAGAACCAAGGTCTGAAATTTTGTATGTGAAAGTGAAGAAGTTTGTCCTGCAAATGTACTAGGTGCATTTGTCTCGTAATGGAACTGATTTACGTATGTGTTTTGTAGAAGAAGATGAGCACAACAGGGTCATGTTTTAAATAAATATCCTTATTTGAAAATAAACATGAAACATCACACATTTCATAGCTGCTACACAAGATTGACTGTTCACTGTTACTGGTAAGTACTGCTCTTGCAAGTTGATATACACTTGGACATGTCTGTGCTATTGCCACTCCTGCAGTTCAAAAACTTATATACACACAAATGATTTTTACTGCTGTGCATACACACCTTGAATACTGAAAATGATGCTTTACTGCACATCAGAATACAATTTTTTCATACATAAATTTCACTTCAGATATTTGGGAAACAGAATTGAAATTGTATGTAGTGATTAGAAAATTCATTATTTTCACATAAATTTCACACTAAGAAAATATTCTTTCAGTTGTTCCCTCCCAACCACACTGCAGTTTGTGGGAGTGGTATATAATAAAGCAGATTATTATACATAAAAATCATTGTTGTGTGTATGTTCAGAACAGAATGTCTGCAGTAACACATAATAAAATCAGCCTGTATAACACACATCCACATTTGTTGCAGTAAATTGAATATTGCTAGTTCTTACAGTAACAACTGTGGCATTCAACACCTGTCCCCCATCCCCCAACCCCTGGTCCCCATCCTCAGAGAAGTATTAGGAATGCTGGGGTAGTAGACTCAATGGAAATATCTTAGGCAAATAAGCTTAGACACAGTGAAATATTATATCAGTCATTAGTTATGTGTTTGGATGAGGAACTTGCTTTTTTAGTAACTGTTCCACTATTACTGCCAACCCCATAAGGGTGTAGGTGACATACATAGTCATAATGTAAAATTAATGCAGGCGGGTGTTATTAAACTGCAGTTCAAAAGATGAATGTGCACACTTATAGACATAAATAGAAGATCCATATACATGTATGAGAATATTTCTTACTTTTCGGCTGATTTATGTTGCATTTTGAATACAAGGGCCACGTGCTACAGTCAGCATGACAGAACTGGAGCTAAGAACTAGAATTTTTAAGCAGTTCTTACATGTTTATTAAAGCATTTAATCGATGTTCTTACTTTTTCAGCTGTTGTAAGTTTTCATGTAAATTACCATTTCACTGCTTGAGTGCTATGCAGCATAGGGTATTTTAGCGCTCATATGAAAGGGTGAAAACTAAGTCACATTGTATGCCTTTTCTTGATATTCAGTGCAGCCACTTTGTAGTCATTAAACCAGACCTCTGCACTTTGGTCTCATAGACAACTGGGTAATTTGTTTGCACAATTCAGAATTATATCTCTTTTGGAATTGTAAGTTAGTGGGTAAAATAATAACCAGCAAATATTCAGTGCCACAAATAAGTGTTTGTAAATGATGGAGTTCTCCAGGTTTAGATATGTTGTACTGTGACTTACAGTATGACATACGAATGCCTGATGTGCTGAGCATCTTGATTGTGCATGGAAGATAGTTATTTACCAGTGCCAGATGCTGGCATGACAGTCTAATGGAGCCTACAAGAATAAGACAGTTGTAACAAATCTGAATATATTCACATACAACATAACAGACAGTTCCAGACCTTGGTTTCACCATCACTGTGTCCCTGTGATCCTTTTTCAGGTATAATTCTAAGTTGTTCCTTACAAATCACAGAAAACATTTTTATTGTTTGTGGAACTTAAATTATCCCTTTATAATATCTCTTCCTTAATGTTGGCTAACAGTTCCTCAGTTTGGTATTGATGCCCTCACAGATAAACCTTTTCCAATTTTGCTTTCATAGTGATGTGTTGTTGTGAAAAGTACAGTAGGCAAAGGTTTATCTGTGCGGGCTTCAACATCAAAAGCAGGCATTATATAGCGGAAATAAATGTTATAGAGGGAAGTGTGTGGTAAAATGAAAAATTGTCATCCAGATTAAAATGGTAGGTAAGTACAATGCAGTGCCTTAACCATTGCACTATACCAGTCGTTGTTTGACCTGCCATCAAGAAGGAGGTGTCCAGGTGTAAAACAGGTGAGTGTACCTTCGAAACTCTCTGTCCCTTGGCCCTATAAATTTTGGCCCATGCTGTACGGTAGCATAGATTAGCAAACTTGTGTAGTTAAAATGTAAAAGGGTAAATATTGCTAACCATTAACTGTTGCCACCCCATATATTTCACATATGCAGAAGTACTGAGAACTTCAGGAAGCAGTGAAATTCCTGACATTAGGTATTTAAAAAATTTACCATGATATCTATCATTTGGTTTGGTAGCATCAGGTAACAGTAGATATGAAACGTGCAGAAGAGGGTTAATCGTGAACCTCATAATGAACTTGTGGAGTTATAAAACTAAACAACTAGCATTAAACATCATTAGTAATTAGATGAGCTATATTAGCAGGAGACATTCAATTATTTCTTAAATAACCTGCTTATTCATTTCATTGGAATTGGTGCACAGGAAACATTAGTACAAGAATGCAAGAAACTAAATTTTGTTATCATAACCAATTAAACATGGATTATGGGTATGATTTTCAAAATGATTAGAAATGGAAATGGAAGTCACTGCTTTTAGATGCCACTAAATGTTGAAATGTATGCAGTACTTTTGTGCTTTGTGTGCAGTCAGTTATGTATGTGTACTTCAACAGCATGAGCAAACTAATGATATCAGAGTTCAGAAGTTCTGAACGTTTGCCTCCATGCTGAATTACGGTGTGTCTAAGTAGCATGTCTCTGGTTCTGAAACATATTTCTTCTTTATAAATGCAGAGTGCAAATGTCAGTAGAGGTGGTGTTTGTACTTCAAAGTTTTAGTTTGTATTCTACATGTTTTGTAGGATTACAAACACTCGGAGAAAATGAATACTGTTACCTGCAAGCAACTGACTGTTTTGTGTATAGTTCTGTTACTCTTCAGACATTTAAGTTCATGCTGTATGTTAATCTTGTCATATTATTGTGAAAGAAACTGGCATTTGAGAGATTACTAAAAGGTATGATTTGAAACTTTCTTGCAGTGCCACAGGAATTTAAGCCCCATGATATTAAGATAAAAGTGACTACAGTTTTTGGTGTAAGAGTTCACAGTGAATTATAGTTGGAGTGCTATGTAAATAGCTTCTTTTTCAACATGAACATAAGTTCTTAATGTAGTAAATCAGCAGTCATTTATCTGTAAGAATTTGTTGTTTTCATTCTTCATTATAAACAGCAGTAAAGTAATGAAGCTGCTAAAGAACCCTTTGATTTCAAAATAATACGTACAGCCACTGCTAGAGTAGTGCTTTTAAACTGTGTGGAGAGGATACGCATCATAGTTATATATGTATTTTTGGGAGTACTGAATGTATTTAAAAGTGCTTACTGAGTGGACCAAAAAACAATAAAAACCCTGAAGGAAGTTATTGTCATATTAATTCTTTTGTGCTTCAGAAGAACCAGAATTAATTGTTATTCTGTATTGTAAAATTTGATCCTATGTCAACAAATATTAAAAAAAAAAAAAATGATGAAGTGATCCTTCAGTAAGTAATGCCAGTTATATTGCTCCCACTACAGTATTATATTTAGCAGAATTCATTATTGGTTTCCTTATTAAAGCGTTATAATGTTGTTTTCTGTTTTACAAAATGATTTTTGTGGTGATCCAACATCTGAAGTTAATGCCATAATTTGCTTAATTCAGAATGAATCAGTGATTGCCTTTGTTCAGTTCCTTTAGTAAACTTGCCGTTTTTCTTCAGTTTCTTTAGAGATATAGTAAAGTTTCTGAAATGTAATGCTTTTTTGTGCCAGGTGCATGTGTAAATGCTAATGTTGTTTATGGCTTTGCATAAGAAGTACCTGTATATTTTCAACTCTTTTTGTCATGTGTGTATGTATGTGCATACACAATGTACCTTGAGTATAGAGTCAGTAGTATAAATCTGTTTTTGTTAAGTTTCATTAGAAATATGATAATGTTCCTAGAAGTTGTGAGTTATTTTATGTCAAGTATGTGTAAGTGTGAGCTCTGATATTCTCGCAGTGAAGCTGATGAAGATCCAAGTCTTCTGGGGTATGATATCATGTAATTTCATAAATAGTTATCACTATTTCTAAAGAGATTGCTGCCCTGTCATTCTTAGAGTTCTTCAACCACACTTCTTGGAGGCAGCAAGCTCCTATGAAATGTCTGTAATTACTTGCCAGTTGACTAGATGGCACATTTCAGACAACTTGGATTACCATCTGTGTGTGTAAACTCGGTAGTTGTTTCACTGGGTTAAAATTCTTTCCACTGAGTCCGTGTGAAGTAGTGTATGAAATGTGTGTAATGAGTAGGTGTGGGGTATCATTGAGAGCAATTTATGAGAAAAATACTGCAGAATGTTGCAATTTATGTTCTGTACAGAACATTATCATTTGTTTTATGTAGAGGGTTGTGGATAGAACTTTCAAGAAATAATGTGGGTGATGTGGCCGACTAATGTTTAATAATAAAATGAGAATACATACTGAGCAATTGATCTAGTCTTACACACACAGATACTGAAGTTACGTACATACTAGCAGAGTTCCTATATAATCTGTGCATACATCACACAGAAGAGTTTGCTTGTAAATCTTGAATGTAAAACAATTCAAGAAGTGCCTAGTCATACCACACAAGAATAAAGAATTGTGGCTCTAATTTTTAAGAAATAGATTAATTAAGTCACATCTGCATAAATTGCAAGATTTTTTGTTAATTCTGAAAGTTCATGCTGTACTAACCTATGGTGGAATTAAAATGTGTTCATTACAGGGAATATTAGATGCCAGTGGTGGAGTAAACAAATGTTTTATGATACTTAGGTTACACATAGTCTTGCATCTTATACATAAGTCACTTTGAAGTGTGTATTGATGTTTGTTTATTTGTGTTCTCAAAAGACCCAGACTTTGTGAAAATATTGAAATATGACTCTATATTGAATTTCCAGCAGTCATGTGGTCATTCTATAGTAAAACTCTATTGCCATAAAACATGTCATCAACAGAAGTTCTGAAGTGTACTGCTGCATTATTTTGGATCAAACCATTTCAAAGCTAGCAGTTCTAAAATATATTGAAAAATACTGCCAAAACGTCTTGTGTTGTTGTATGTACAGGTGATATTCCCAGTTGTGATCCTAAAAGGATGGCCACATACAGTGTATGATTTGAATATTATGTATCAAAAATCACAGCTACTTGTTCTCTGATATGGTAGCCATAATTTCTTGTAACACTTCTGTTTTATTGCAGTGGTTCATAAATAGAGGGTGTACACTGTCCCTTAATTCTTTTGAACGATTACACAGTCAGAACTAATACTTCATTTTACTCTTTCCTTGCAGGGTATGTAGTGTTTTGTCTCACCTCTTTCATTCTTAGTACTGGCCCAGACTTTCTAACCATTTTATTTAATTTTGTTTGAAGTTTCAGCACATATCTATTGTTCTTACATATGTTTAAGTGTAGAAGTAAAGAGGATAAATATGTTAACACACCTACAGTACTGTAAAAATGTGCATACTACATGTCATTTAAAAATATAAATTATAACTGTAAGAACAAACTTGAAAATGTGGTGTAAATGTAGTAAATGCTCTGAAAACAAAACAGATTAGATGATACAAATAAATAGTCTATAATTTCTTGCCTATAGAAATTCTACATTTACATATTACACTTGACTTAGGACAGAAATTGGTTGAATGCTATGGCCACAGGAAAAAGTACCGTGGACAATGCCAATGATGGCACTCCAGGCTTCCTGCTGTCTGTCTGCCTGCTCCAGCCCCAATGGACTGGTTCATCCAGCCCAAATTACTTATTGCTAATGCAGGTTATCATTGCCAGCATTTGTATGACAATAAGGGCTAGATGACTAGAGGAGAAAACAGAGAAGTATGTTTGGAAGACAGATATAACAGTGTGAAGCAGATGCAGAGAGAGTCCAAGGAACTACCTTCTTATTATTGCAATAATAACAATATTACAATTGTATTGTCATACAAGCTTGTAACAACAAATAGTTGCAAAGTATGCCACACCATTTTCCCTCATAGGTGCAGCTGTGGCATGTTTGTACCCCTTATTCTCCCACATATTTTTCTCCAGCTTCTACATTAACAAAGATGAGTCCTGCACTGTCCCAGTCTCTGTGGGTACTTCTTCCCACTATGTTGGTAATAGGTTCGTTCTGAACTTCAAAGATCTTGTCTCTGCAAAGAGAATGTCTTGCTTGGCCTTCAGTTTAATGTTTATTACCTCTTACCATTACTGCCTTACTACAGTATGACTGACTACAAAATGTCATTTTCCACAGTATTTGTTTCTTATCTGTCAGTGCAATATTTCAGGCTACCGCCACATTATAGTTTAGGCCTCTGCTCTTCTGGGATGTCATGTGTCATAGGTTACCAGTTGGTTACCGACATTTCGGGACATCCCATCGTTCTGATCTTAAAAGTTCAAATAATCCCACCCCATAACTTCAGTAACTAGCAGCCAACCTACACCACGTAAAATACCAGAACATACCAATTCTAACCATCCACGCATTCTAACACATTCTGCACTTTCTGGCCTATGCATCCATAATCTCATGATCACAGACTATTACAAATACCTCGCACAGTGGTGATAACAATGAACGATGTTGCTCAGTATACAGAACAGATTTTAATGACTACATTCTTCTGGGACATGGAACAGATGGACATTATGCAGCATGAATGATAACATGATCCATATACTTCAAAGCAACATCCAGTATGCATTCATGTCTGTACGGCCAATTCTTAATAAATAAATACGTGTACATGTAAACGTTATACATTTTACAGTTACAAAATTTAGTCAAAGTTCATCATCATCATATCCTGTTATCCCTTTAGGGACATAGGGCGTCAACAAAACGTCGCCATATAATCCTGTTTCTAGCCAACTGTTTAACTTCATTCCAACTCTTTCCTTCTCTTAGTGCCTCGTTATGGACTGATCTCCACGTCTGTTTAGGTCTCCCTCTTTTCCATTGTCCCTGTGGGTACCAATCCATAACCTCTCTTTCAATAGTATCCTGTCCTTTCCTCAATGTATGCCCTATCCAATTCCATTTCCATGTCTTGATCTGTGTTGATATCTCGAGTCGAAGTTCAGTTTCAGTTATTTATGTTCCATGGATCAGTTTTGGTTACAGACACCACTGGATGTGGAATTTGTCAACTGCAATATTGGCTACATAATTCTCTCTATGTAGTCAATACTACTGACATATACTGTGTTAGTTAATAAATAAAACAAATATCAAATAATTAACATATATAAAAAAATTAATTGGTAGTTAGACATAGATTGTATAGATATCATAAAATATTAAACCACAGTGTCATTGTATGAATAAAATAATATGGTTATAATTAACCCTTTAAACACCAAGTTAAATCCCATCTGCCCTTTGCTAACATTATTTGGAGCTCACCATATTCTCCACGTTAGCAGGTAAAGGGTAAATCAAGTATATACTGACCAACTTCAACCAAGATCTTAATTATCCTTATAAACAGAATATCCAAAGTGTAAAACAAATTTGAATAAAGAAAATTTTTCTTAAAGTGTTCAACATCATGTGCTATTTCCTTTATTTGTGAAGAAGATTGTTGAAGAACTTGATACCCATATTGTAAGTTCCTCTTTGGTATGTAGAAAATTTGGATGAAGGTAAGTGAAGATCCTTACTCTGTCTGGTGATTGTACAATGGATAACAGAGTATCTTTTAAATTGATCCATATTAGTAATGAATATATTGAGATTGTAAGGGCAGGATTTGTAATTCTTAAACATTTCTACAGGAGTCTGTTTTCAGTAGAAGTGATAATTCTTAATAGGATTTTGAATAATTCATGAAAGCACAAAGTATACAAAACAAATTGAGTAAATTGTAAGAGCACAAAATATACAATGTAAAAATATTACAATTATTTCTCATGTAATATTCAAATGTTACACCAAATTCATTATACGTGGTTGATAATAAGATCATGTTTTATCATGTCCTCTTGGTTGCTTGCTGGCTTTTGTCTTTTTTAAAACTGCATAAAGCAAAGTCCTTCATGATGCAGTAGGAGTCATCTAGTCAAGAAATTTGCTTCCGGGGATGAAGGGCATAGGGTGTTGTGGAGGGATAGGCAAATAGTATGGATGTCCCAGACAGCAGAGTCTAAGAGGCAGCAAAATGAATACTTCAAATGATACATATATAAAACCATTGAGTTTGTGCGCTCAATTTTTAAATTATTGAGACCAGAAATGGGAAACTCAATAAACACCATGTTTCACTTCTGATCATTTTAAAATGACATCATAAATGCTGTTTGGATTTATACTTTTATGGCATGTTAACTAACTGGAAATGTTTGTGTCTTGAACCTTGCTCAAATACCTATGGGTTGCACAGCAGTTTCCACTACAGCTTGAGCTACTGATAATGACGATGTACCATCCGTCTTCCATAGGATGATGCAATTCAATTTATTTTTTTTCGTCCAATCCAGAAGGGGGCTGTGGCCCACAGGATAGAGAACATGCCAATTCCATTTAACTCCGTCAATATGCATCACAATACATTATAATAGATACAAGCAGCCTAAAGTAAGAGTAAATACAATGTACTGTAAAATCAGCAATAGTCAAAGGTTGACAAATATTTATTAATTCAAACACTTTTCAGTTATACAATTTTATATGTTACTATTTAAGATCAATTAATGGGTCAACAATTCTCAAGATGCAGCTTTGAAAACATAAAAAACTGATAAACAATAGTAAATATTTTAAATCTTATTATAGCTAAAATATTCATCCAAGGTACAAAATGAAAGAAAATACAAGAAATTTTTCAAGGCACTTTAAATTGACTTCTATTATGGGACAGGTCCTTTATTTGAGAAGGCAGACCATTAAAAACCCTAATCCCAGAATAATGTGTTCCCTTCTGATATACTGACAAGTTGAATATTGGGAGATGTAGATTTGATTTATTCCTAGCACTGATGTATATCTCAGCGTTCACCAAAAAATAATTCCCATTATCGATCGCAAAAAGCAAAAGTGATAATATATATAGAGATTGTAATGGTAGCATTCTTAACTTCTTGAAATGTTCTCTACATGAATCTCTACCTCTTATCCCTACAATGATTCTAATAATTCTTTTTTGTAGTCTGAAAATAATAATACTATGATGGGAATTCCCCCAGAATATTTATCTGTAAGTAGTCATAGAATGAAAATATGAATAATATACCATTTTCAATGAATCTTGGGATAAGAATGTTTTAACTACTCTCAATGCAACGCTAGCTGAACTTAATTTAGGCAAAATGGTGTCTATATGAGTTTTCCAGGAAAGTGTTATCTAACATCAGACCAAGAAATTTTGTGTTGTAGACTTTAGGTTTTTTCTTATTTTCATGCATAATATTAAGATCAGTTAAAGAGATATTCTTGGTCACAAATTGTATGAAATGCGTCTTATCCAGGTTGAATGGTAATAAGTTAGTATTAAACCATTCATTTATGTCCTGAATGATTTTATTAACACTTTTTTTCGAAATTTGAAGGATTAGGGTTAGTAATAATCATACTGGTGTCATCCGCAAATATTACAATTTTAGAGTTGTTATTTGCGGTAAGCCATTAATATAAAGTAGAAAAAGTAATGGACCAAGCATTGATCCTTGAGGTACACCATGTGTTATTTCACCCCAATCTCAGCATGAGCTAGAGGAATTATTATTTAAGACCACTCTTTGATATCTACCTTTAAGATAAGATTGAAGTAGTTTGTATGTTATTCCATAAAACTCTAATTTTGTTAGTAATATGTTGTGATTAATGCAATCGAAAGCCTTCTGTATGTCACAAAAGATGCCTGCAACCATCATTCTGTTATTGAGTGCATTTAATATATCGTCAATTAGTTTGTATGTCTTTTCTGTTGATGAAGAGGTTCTAAAACCGAACTGTTCAACAGCTAAAATATTATTGGTCTCAATATGTTTTAAAAGTATGTCATGTAATTCTTTCAAAGGCCTTTGAGAATGAGGTTAGTAAAGAAATTGGTCAGTAATTGGCTACATTTTCCTTATATCCTTTATTTAATAAGGGTTTTACTATAGCATATTTTAGTCTAGTAGTAAAGGTTCCAGATAGCATAGACTTTTTATGTGTATAACTCAAAGGAGAATTAATAAAAGGAGCACTAATCTTTAATATCTTTGTAGAGACCTCATCACAGTCAGAGGGTTCCTTTATTTTTAAGGAGTTAATAAGTGTTTCAATTTCTTTAGGTGACGTATTTTTAAACTTTATAATAGGAAAAAGTTTGTGATACAGGTTTAGCAAGTTATAGTTTGGATTTTTGTTAATATTGTGTCCTTGTTTGTTGGTGCATCTGACATCTTGAAAGATATTTTTAGTTATTGACAAAAAGTATTTATTAAAAGCATCAGGAGAGTTTTGATAGTTGTTAATAGTTGTAGTTATAGGTCCTTTTAGTCTGTTTGTTTCTGTTTTTATAATATTCCAAGTTGTCTTCATTTCATTGATAGAGTTAATAATTCGATTATTGCACATATAATTTTGGCCTCTTTAATAATGCTTGCTAAAGTTTTACAATACTTTTTGTAGTAATTTTTTAGAGTAACATCATCACTGTCCCTAGTAAGTAGATAAAGACATCTTTTGTGTCTGCAAGAAATTCCTATACCTGGTGTTAACCTGGAGTTATTGTTACTTCTCTCAATTATCTTATGAGAAGGAAAACTAGTATAAAATATCCTTAGATAGTTATTGTGAAATAAGTTAAACAATGTATCTGTATCTACATTTCCATTGCATCTGAAGATACTGTCCCAGGATTCATAACTTAGTCTGTTTTTAAATTCCTCTATTGAATAATTATTTATATTTCTAATTGTATAAATATGTTGGTTTTATAATTGAAGATTTACATAATTTATTTTTAACAATTTAGCATCATGATCCGATAATCCATTATATAGAGGGGAAACAGTAAAATTTATAGGTGTCAATAAGTATATTGTCTATTGAAATACTGGAATAACCTTGGGATCTATTGGGGAAATATACTATAGCTGAAAAATTGCAAAGTCAGAAGCACTGTATCAAGTTTTTTTTTTATCATTGTAAGAATCACCACATATAATGAGCTTTAAGTCAACTTTATAAAGTATCTTGATTATATCATCCAGTCTATTAAGAAACAAGTTAAAATTACCAGTTGGTGCCCTATAAACTGCTATTATATAATGATTGAAAAAGGTTGATTTTAGTTTTAACACACAAACTTCAATGTCTTGATCTTTACAATATTTATCCTAATTAATATTTGTATACCTCAGGTTTTTTGGACAAATATACAAACACCGCCTGTTTTTACAACCTGTCTGCAATATGCAGCAAAAGTCTATAACCATCGACATTAATTTATCGAGTACAAATATTTTGAGGTGGTGTTCAGAAAAAAACAAAATGTGAGGAGAATTTGGGGACATAGAACTCAACAACTCATCCGTTTTCCCCTTCAAACCACAGATATTCTAATGAAATATTGTTATTGAATTACTTCCTGTCATTTGATTATCATTTACCATAAAATAACTATCACTTTTTATTGTTGGAGGTTTCGAACCCATGGTATGGTACAAAGGCATTGCTATTCACAGATTACCTCATCCAACATTTAGACAAATACTACAATGGTCTGTGACAATTGCACGGATGAAATTAAAAATGGCGCCGAGATTGAACAGAATGTCACATATTGTGGTTATTTATGACCTCTGTTTGTAACTTATTTGCTGTATACCTGTTTACAAAAGATTATTGATGTAAGATTGAAATGGAAAGCAAGACAAGGTAATAATTATTATTGTGCTGACTAGTATATTGTAATTGCAATTAAGGTTATGTGTGATATTAGAACAGTAAGTAGATTTGTTTCAGCAGCGCGGCTTAACTGTACTGATATGATTTTGTATTTTTCTTCAACAATGTTTTATATAATTTATTCTCGCAGTGTGTTAAAATGTTACCATCATGTTTTTTTCATGCGGTTTGTTTTACGAGGCTACGTAATGTCGAAAATAACATGTTTGTTGCAAAGGGATTTGGAAGGAAGTGCTTGTGGTCTAATCCTGGCATTTCCCTGAAAGAACTAGCTAGCATTTCCACTGTATTTATTTTTTGTATTCATATACAGAGCAATATTTATAGTAAATATTAATACCAGCATGCCTCTTCTGTTTCGTGTATAGTGTGACCATATGTAAGCTACCTTCAGATGTACAGTCTGCATTAAGAAGTGGTGTTGTTATTGCAAGTATGGCTCAGTGTGTAGATGAATTGGTAAGTCAAGCAATGTTTAACATTGTTGTTTCAGAACATGCATAATAAGTGCCTTTTTCCCTGTACTGTAGCAGTGGTTAGAGATTGTTGGTTCATGGTTGCCACATATCCATATTAAGTGCAGTTGACACAGTGCAACTCAGAGATTTTTCGACTGGAACATGAAAATTAATTAGTAAAGTTTTTCACTGCCTGATTTTAGAAATGGGAAACTTGTACCATGAAATTTAAATTTGTTTGACAGTGAACAAGAGCAACATTTTGTTTTCAGTGGGTCAGTCCATGAAAATCAGTTGAAACGTACCAACCGTAACAATTCAAAAAAATTCAGACTGCATTCTGGCAAAGAATCAATTTGAAAACTGACCATTCGGAAAACCAATCATTTGGAAAAATTAGCTAGTTTAATATTTTATGGGAGATAGGAAACATACAGAATTTGATATTGTTAATAGGATATTTTCAAATTGATATTTGAAACTGTAATGGGAAAATAAATGCATTCTTTGAAAACAGAATAACAGAAAAGACATTTAGTGACAGTAATTTTATGTTATAATTTGTTTTTATTACAGCAAACAATATACTTTATTTTTCTCTTGGGCTCCATACAAGGCAGTGCATTTCTTGAAAATGAACTTTCACTTCACACTTTTCAAAAAGAACTCTACTCCACTTGGTTCATTTTGCTTACCCAGGATCGCGCAAGACAGGCCCAGCACTTGTCTCTGTTTTCCATTGCCGCTTGCCCACCAGAGTCATATTAAAATTGTCCTCAAAGGAACAAAAATTCATATGACCAAACCATATCATAAAACTGTATTAAGATGATGCAAATTACAGTTGGAATACCATTGTTAAGTCATTCTTACAAATTGACAGTATCTGACACTTTATTTAGTCATGACGATCCAGTGTCTTCTTAGTGTACTGTGTTCGAACATAAAATAAAAACATTTGCAGGCTGATGTGGCATATATATATATATATATATATATATGTGTGTGTGTGTGTGTGTGTGTGTGTTTAAACTGCATTTGAAGAGTGTGTGAGAGAATGAAAATTTTATCTAGTGAAGTTATTTGCCCAGGTAAGTCTGGAAATCTTTGGCTATGTAGTTGTGAAGTTACCTGCAGTGAGAGTGCTTAGATGTAATTTGCATCATCTTAATACAGTTTTATGATGTGGTTCAGTCATATGAATTTCTGTTCCTTTGAGGACAATTTTAATATGACTCTGGTAGGCAAGTGGCAATGGAAAACAAAGACAAGTGCTGGGTCTGTCTTGAACAATCCTTGGCAAGCAAAAGGAACCCAGTGGAGTAGAGTTCTTTTTGAAAAGTGTGTAGTGAAACTTCATTTTCAAAGAAATGTGCTGCCTTTTATGGAGCCCAGTGGTTAATCCCTATGCTCCTAAGAACATGCTGGGGCTCATTGTGACATTTTTTAACATGCCAACTTTTTATGGTGAGTCATCAGTCATCTGCCCAGCCCTTTGCTGGAAGACCACCCATTGCCTGTTGCTCGATTCTGTTTATTGACATATTGAATATGTGAGGCCATGAAGAATTACAGGAGGGAACGGGCTATGAGACCTAATGTAGTGATTTCCCAAATGTGTGCCATGAGATACAATCTTCAAAATAAGTATTTTTTTAGTGAGAAAGCTACTCTAGCATGCCTTTGCCATTTGTAGTTAGACGTCCAACTGTCTGTCTTTAGATTATATAAAAACACTTGTTGATATCCACATGCATTTTGTCCATTTGTGAATTCAGTATTGCTTTACAGCTTCTGAAACATAGGATCTGCAGTAATTTATGTTGAATGTGTCTGCAAGAAGATGTTTTTGTTCTCAGGAACTTTTTCACGCCATTAGGGTACATGGTTGTGGCTCTGTGTTGTTGTATATAGAAAAAAAATTTCAGCATATGCATTGGCCTTGTTTAATGCTCATTGGTTTTACACCTTTTTGCTTCAATGCCCCTCCAATTTACACAACCTCTTTGCACTCCCTCATTTTCAGTTTAATGCCCTTTGGCTGGCTGTTTCGCATTTCACTAACTGTTGATTTCTGAGTGGAGTAATAGTTTCGATTTACACCTTTTTGATTTATGTCTTTTTAATTTATGCCCACATTTTCAGGAACACAATTAGGGCTTAAAATAAGGTCTTTGTGTGTTTGTTAAAGTGTACTGCATAAAAGAAAGACTTTTATTGATTGTGTTGCTCTTCACAAAACACTTTAAAGAGATAAATGTCATATTTAAATATAAAATTTGTATTCTTGAATGTAAAGAATACAATTATTTTAATAGACCAAGGTTGCTGGAAAAAAAGCATGTTTGTGCCAATATGCTACTTTCATAGTATATTTTGAGTGGATAAGAGACCATTTAGTGACCAAAGTATAGTTGGTAGGTGAATAATGTTAAAACACGGTCAGTGGTATATCAGAAATGTACTTGTAGAAAAAGAAAAAGGAGGATATATTTGTCGTGATGATATAATAAACCTACATGATGGTGTGGTGAAGCTGATAGTACATTCAGTCTCAAAGTGTGCTGTACACATAGTGAGAGACAGAATTCTGCAGTGCTACTGTATCAACTGGAGAGATTAGTGTGAAATGAGATATGTAGTTACCACATTTATCCAAATATGAGATGAAATGTTTTTCATAATTCATTATCTGAAATGTTGGGGAATTGCACAAAGTGAAACATATGCTGTGTTGGTTTTTTTCCTGAAAATTGAATATGGTGAAGGCAGTCATCTTACGTACAGGATCATCATTCAGGTTAATATGGTAACTAGAAATGGTGGATTGGCAGGAAGTGGTCCTTATGTGTTTCAGGTTACTCGTATTGCATATTCTAGGGTGAATTAAAGAAAGCCACAGAAATATACAGCTAGGACAGCTGTGAACAGGCACTGTCCTGGTTTTTGGGCTGGATGGACTGTAGCTTGATCAATCTTTGAATGGCATGTGTCCTAGATACAAGTCAAAAATTTGTTCCTGCTGTGGTAAACTTATGTCATTCCAATCATGTTTGTATCATCTACATTTTCAGGTTTTAAATGCAATTGATGCAGGTGCCACATCAATTGCAGTTCGAGTAAATTTTAAATTCCACAAAATTCAAGTTGTAGATAATGGATGTGGTTTAAATTCCACACATCTTGATCTGGTTGGAACAAGGTATGTGAGAACTACATAACATCAACATATACAGTGTTTTTTGATGTGTCAAGAATACTGTCATGGACTACACTAAAACAAGAACAGTCTGGTCATATGATATACCTACACTCACCAACTCAAGCTTTTTGTCACAAGTATCATGTATTTTCAACAGATGTGCATCAGTTCTATAGAACCATAATCAGTTTTGTCACACCTTATTTATATTGAATTCCATGCCAGTATTAATAATATTAATACTAAAATTTAATTGTCTTATTTATCTTATTAAATGTGTACTTTTTTATTTTATGTTGCTTTGTGCTGTTGTTGTACATGTGTCTTTAAAATTAATTGAAATCATCTGTCATATGTCCATTAATATGTTACTAAAAACTGTATTCTGATATACAGTGGTGAAAAAATCACTTTTGCACCACCCTCGGTTTATGGTTTATTTGTGTAATGTAACTAAACAGGGCTTGTGATGCTTACTGTTGCTGTTTTTGTTTTCTTATCTAATGTATGTGTATACTTATGTGTTTGTAGTTTGGTCTGCCCATTGGCCGTTTATTCACTGTATTAACATGTTGAAAAATACGTATTTTGTCTGTGAAATTGTCATCTACACGTAACACATCTCCTTTCCACTATATCCTTCATTTCATTGTTTTTTTTCATAGCATTTGTATAGTCTGACCTTGCTATCATGCTGATTTTGGATTTTTGTTGAAAATGGTATGTTTTATGTAGTTAAGAATATGTAGTCTTAATTAAAATAATTTTTTATTTTTAATTAAGGTATATGACTAGTAAATGTCACTCCCTGGAGGATCTGCATAATCATCTAGATCAGTTTGGTTTTCGTGGAGAGGCATTAGCAAGTCTGCGGGAGGTTTCAGGACTGCTTACTTTGGAGTCAAGACCTAAAGGCAGTGACATCACATACTGTAAAGTGTTTACTCATGGTAAATCACATAAAGCAGGAGTTTCAAATACCATGCGTCCTGGACAAGGAACAACTATTACAGTTCATGATTTCATGTATAACATGCCAGTCAGAAAACAAAGAATTCAAAGTGCTATAGATTTGGAAGAAATAAAGTCACATATGGAATGTATTGCTCTTATGCACCCTCAGGTAAGCAGTGAGAGAGTGTAAGTCCCTAAATTTAAAAAGTGTGTATAGTTTTATTACAGTCATCCTGAACTGTTGAAAGTTTTTTTTGGGGGGGGGGGGGGATTTTGAACTGTTATTTTAGGGGTCACGTTCGTTTCATGGGAGATGGCCAGGACT
>Ga0136643_10002682_pt1 | contig 23366 bp, 9 predicted proteins | sample TergutLab28metaG_FD_96883 | JGI IMG/M metagenome (GOLD analysis project Ga0136643, IMG submission 96883) | Labiotermes labralis P1 segment gut microbial communities from Petit-Saut dam, French Guiana - Lab288 P1 (version 3) (version 3) | ecosystem: Host-associated > Arthropoda: Insects >... | reverse complement strand
TACAGTCTAGTGCTCCTGAGGATGGGCGAAATTATCGCCCGAAACATGTTGAGGTGATCGTAGTTATCAATAAAATTTGCTATTGTTGCATCTAGTTGGCTGTTTGTATTATTGTATAAGTGAGAGAAAAGTTACTGAAGTAATAGTTCCGCTGCTACTTTACAGAAAACTTGCCTGAAAAGAAATTATAGCATCATTTTTTGCAACGTAAGCATCTTACTGTATGTGCTGCATGTTAAATACATAGGCCTACTTCTGCTCCACTGCCGAGACATATTTAGGAACTTGCATGTGAAATTGTATTGTTTAAAAGTGTGGCTAAGAAAGACTTAAAAATTGACAGTAGTTAATATGAGTATGTATTTGATGTGATTAAACGGTAAGCATAAAGGCGAGTGACTTTCAGGGTGAAGTTCTTCAAATTTGTTAATTTAAGGCTTGTTCGGGCACTCCCGAATTACTTGTCCACCCTCTACGTCACGTTGCCAACCCTTCTAGATGTATGCAACAAACAGTCCCGTCTATAGAATGCAGCACCCACCTCTTTCAACTTCGCCAGCTTTATTCGATTCTACAGAAAAGCGAATAAAGTAACTTGATAACGGCAACCGAATAGAGTTTGGTGCGCGCATGCTGTCAGAGTTGCCTGTGGAAGTGCGCCTGCCCCACGAGGCAGGCAACCCAACTGACATGGTGCATGCTGTGGCAATAACGTGGATAGCCGTGCCGCGTGAAGGTCGTCGTGGCGGAGACCAGAGACAGCGCAGCAAACGGACGTCACTCCACGCCGTACGCATGAGGTTTCGTTTGTCAGACAAATAAATGTCATATTTCTATTGTATAGTCAGCTTACAGATTAGTGCTTCTGCATGCCTATTCCTATCAGTGAAATTTTCTTTTAACATTATATCGGTCTGCCCGAATTTTTAAGGCCTGGAATTCGAATCTAAATTCAGAGCGTACAATTCGGTAATGGTATTAAGTGTAAAATACAAATTAGAATGCTTTGTCACAACATAAACCTGTTTCAAACACGTGTTGTCTGAAACACAAGAGTGCAGTACTACATACTTTATTGAAACCTAGTAAAATATTAGGATATTATTGTAATTTAGATAAATTAAATTGTAATGAAATTGTTGTTATAATTGCGTAACTGTAGTACTGAGGATGAAATTATTTTTTTAACAGATGGTCATAGAATATGTATGTTCAGGAAATGCCTGTTTAGGCACGAATTCAAATTCATTATGAAACAGTAAGCTAGGTTGTCGATAAACCCATAAAATAAGTTAATCTTCTATCGTTGGCAAGTAACTGCAGTATATAAGTCTTATCATTCATGCATTACTAATACACTTGCAATATTTCGAGGAAGCTAATTCATAATTACTCACAACGCCTGTGGATTGTGCGCCTGTATTTCTCAGGTAGGAGAGAGACATTCTCTTAAAAACTGAAAGGTCATTTGTAAGTAGACATATTTCATTTCTTTGATTATGACAGATTAGCAAAATGTTCTGTTCCATTTTTTCACGTAGCTGCGTTTAAATGAAGATATTGTCTAATACGACGCTATATGAAATTTCAATAAGAGGATTTACTCTTGAAACTCATGATACGGTGATTTAAAATGCGTAAATACTGCCGTGAATAAACGTGTAATTCTGCCAACTCTAATAACTGTTTCAGAGATTTTTTGTGTGCTATGTTCATTTATGTTACTCGGAAATCGCTTTAAGTAATAGATATTAAGAGTAACTTCGTGCTAACAATATTAAAAATGTCAATTTTGTATACAGGTTAATATGCTGCCTTTATTCGATGAGTGTCTGGTCATGCCCATTTGCAACCTTTGAGTGTTAGTTAATTCGTGTTAATAGCGTACTCCCGTACGACCAAAATTAATAAACCTCCGATACCAGACGTGAAGGTGTAATATTTGCTGATTATCAAGGCTTGACCTAATTTTATAAACACATACACTTCATAAACCAAATTGTCAATACATATGTTCCCTTCTGTTATGGTTCTTAATAACCCAACCGGAAAACTTGAAGAACCTCGTAGTTTGGAACGTAAACATAGTAAATTACCATTCCTCAGTTAACTCGTTTAATCTAACGTGTCAGTAATTTGTGTTTCACAAGTGCGCATAAGTATGTTCAGTGATGCGTTTGAATCCTTCAAAAAAGAGCTGTAAGAGGGCTGCTGTAAAATGTATAGTGATTGCCAAGCATGAATACTGTATAAGTATTTCACAGTTTTCTGTGGTGCTAGGCCTACACGGTAACTAGAATGTTAGGGATTCTAAATGCTTTGCTTATGACTTATGTTGTTAATAACGTTGGCAAACTTTCTGCGGGAAAGTAATATCATACAGTTTTCGTACGCTTTATCAGTTGTGCACTTCTCACTCCTTTCAAATTCACTTTTCCTTTTTCCAAACCTCCCGCATGTTTGAAATTTGCACGGCACACGATAGACCGTGGTCTTAAATAGGTTTATGAAGATTAAAAGCCCCTAAGTACGTGTCATATTAATATCTGCCGTCGTCTTCTTGGAATTTTCGGGTTTCAAAACTGGTACTGTAACGATGAAGATGTAGATTTTTAAAAGTAAATTATCATAGTTGTTTGCATATTGACACAAGCACATAAATTCAAATAAAGGAAAGAATGATATTTGTCATTTGTCTCTCTAAATTTTACTATGGATATTTTCCCCTCAGGTCTTATATGCAGAAGCTGTTTTATCATAGGATTACTGTGAAGACCGATTAAGTTTACAATACATCGGAGTTTCCACTGCGCACCCAGAGTTTCCCACTAAACCTACCTGAGTTAGCAGAACACCACTGTAAATTTACCCACTGTCTCAGCCACTTCGGTATGGCGTTGTCAACGGACTGAAAATACTTTGGGAAAGGAGACTTTGTTGCAATTTCAGTTGCAGTGATTATAAGATTTAAGTTTGTCACGGCTTTGAATATTAAAACGATGGTCGTTTGAGATGTGTCGCCTTCTGATTTTGTACAGACTTGGCAGTGTTTTGGAGGTATATACTCACTACATTTGAAGATATATGCAGTGGGTTTCCGCAAAGTGTTGGTACCTGTGTACCAATATCACAGGTACTACATGCAAAAAGGTCGTAATCCTACGTAGTGGCTTTTGTAATTAAAGCTGCAAATGAATTCACACGTAAGCACTGCTTGTTTTCATTGCTTATTTCAGTCTGAGTTGCGTTCAATTACAGTAAAGTGATTGTTTTCCTCCAAATTCAGTTAGTGTACACAGATATTTGATGTTACTGGTTTCTATGTTTCTGTTTATTTATTCATTATAATCTTTGCAAAGAACGGCCCGTTGTTTTATTGCGAACTGCAAAGCGTGATAAATCGCGAATATAACAGACTTCTGGCTTGAGTTGGTGTATAGTTTAATAGAATATACAGAGTTCAGAAGGTTGTGCGGCCTTGATAATTTGGGTAGCTGGTTTTGCTTGAAAAGTCAGGACACGTCTACCAGACTTCACGTTGCCACATCCCAGAAAACGGCACTCGTTATAGGAGCCGTCATGGATGTCTGAATTCTGACCGCAACAGGTCAAAATATCTTGTGTTTCATATAAGAAACAGAATTAAAATGTGGGGTGTGGAATTTTATTTTTTCCTGAACGACAGGTTTCGCATTTATACTTGAACCACGGCGCTGAAGTGACCTACGTTACATACCTTGTGCTAAAAGAAATATCTTATACGTATCTAAGCAGCAGGCTGCATTTATTGCAGCAAGTTTCATTTGCTAGTAAGGCATACTACACGACGAATTTTCAAGATGTTTAACGTTTGTTGGCATTTTATATTATACTGCTGAGTTTGTTTTATACTTGTATTTCATGTCTCTTTGAACATAAATGGCCATTTCGATGCATTTTGTCATTAGGAAAAGTGTCATGCATTTTCTACCTAAGACACCTTTCTTGGTTCAGAGTCGCTGAAGAGTGAGAAGCGTGAATAAGGTACAGATTTCACTGTATTAACATAATTTTATTCCTAACTTACTCTCTTGTTTTATTGTCTTAAAACTCGGCTTCTATTAAATTACTTTTAGTAGTAATTACGATCATTCAGAGGAGCTGCCTGTAATACTGATCACTGTCTGATGGTTGCAAAAGTTAGGGGAAGACTGGCAGTAAGTAAACAAGAAGCACAGAATTTTGATGTGGGAAGATTTAATCTCAGGAAGCTAACTGAGGTGAAGGTTAGGAAACTGTATCAGATTAAGTTCTCAAACAGGTTTGTAGCTTTGGAGAACTTATGTGATAGCGAGGACATAAATAGGGCCTGGGAGAACATTAAAGTGAATATCAAAACCTCAGCTAAAGAGAGTCTAGGTCTGTACGAATTGAAGCAACATAAACCTTGGGTTGATGAAAAATGTTTAGGTATTTTATATCAAAGGAACCAGGCTAAAATGCAGTGGTTACAAGATCCAAACCACAGCAATGTATATAATTTAAATAATGTAAGACGTGAAGCTAGCAAACATTCATGAAAAAAACAAAGGAATATCAGAAAGCTAAAATTGACGAACTTGAAACTAACCGTAAGATACATATTAGAGACTTGTATAGGGGCGTAAATGGCTTTAAGAATTGTTACCAGTCTAGAACTAATATATTAAAGGATGAGAAGGGTGATTTGATTAGAGACTCCTACAGTATTTTGGCTAGGTGGAGGAACCATTTCTCACACTGTGCGTGGGTTTAGCGAGGTAAGGCAGAGAAAAATACATACAGCAGAACTACTACTGTCTAAGCCAAATGTCTTTTTGTTTGAGATGAATATAGAAAAGATAAAAGGACACAACTTCAGCAGGTACTGATCACATCCCAGCAGAACTGATTTAAGCAGGGGCTAGAACATATCGCTCTGAGGCCCACAAACTTATTATTTCTATTTGGAATAAAGAAGACCTGCCGGAGGAGTGGAAGGAGTCGATCATTGTGCCTGTCTATAAGAAGGGCAATGTAACGGATTGTAGTAATTATAGAGGCATATCACTTTTGCCAACTATGTACAAAATTTTATCCAACATCCTGCTGTCAAGGTTGACTCCATACATAGAAGAAATTACTGGGGATCATCATGTGTATTCGACGCAACAGGTCAACTACCGACCATATATTCTGCATTCGTCAAATACTTGAGAAAAACGGGAATACACTGAGGCAGTGCAATAGCTATTTACAGACATCATGAAAGCTTCTATTTCAGTTAGGAGGAAGATCTTGTATAATATTCTCATTGAGTTTGGTATCCCCATGAAAGTGGTAAGGCTAATAAATATGTGTCTGAATCAAACCTATAGCAGATTCCGAGTAGGCAAACATTTGTCTGGCATGCTGCCTGTTAGAGACGTTTTGAAATATGGAGAAGCTTTATCGCCATTGTTTTTCAACTTTTCTTTAGAGTATACTATTATGAGGGCTCAGGTAAACCAGGATGGCTTGAAATCAAATGGTACATATTAGGTTTTGGTTTATGTTGATGATGTTAATATATTGGGCAGAACCGTACATGCTATAAAGAAAAACGCAGAAGATTTAGTGGTTTCTAATAAGGTGAATGGACTAGAAGTAGATTCTAAAAAACTTAGTACATGGCCATGATTCGAAAACAGAACGCCGGACGAAGTCACAATATAAAGATTGATAATAATTCCTTTGAAAGGGTGGCATAGTTCAAATATTTGGGAACAACCTTAACAAACCAAAATTCTATTCAGACAGAAATTACGACAAGATTGAAGTCAGGGAATGCATGCCATCATTCGGTGCAGAATCTTTCGTCTTCAAGTTTCCTGTCCAAAAATTTAAAGATTATGATGTACAGAACTATAAATGTGCTTGTTGTTTTGTTTGGGTGTGTGAAAATTGGTCGCTCACATTGAGGGAGGAACGTAGGCTGAGGGTGTTTGAGAATAGGGTGTTAAGGAGAACATTTGGGGCTAAGAAGGACGAGGTATTAAGGAAGTGGGGGAAAACTACATAATGAGGAGCTTAATGAGCTGTACTGCTCACCAAATACTGTTCGGGTGATAAATCAGGAAGATTGAGATGGGCGGGGCATATAACACGTATAGGGAAGAGGAGAGGCGTATACAGGTTTTTGGTGGGGAAACCTGAGGGAAAGAGGCCACTTGGAGGAACCAGGCGTAGATGAGAGGATAATATTAAGATAGATCTTGAGAAAGTGATGTTTTGTGGCATGGACTGGATCGATGTGGCTCAGGACAGGGACAAGTGGCGGGCACTTGTGAAAGCGTTAATGAACATTCGGGTTCCATAAAATGCGGGGAATTTCTTGACTACCTGAGAACCGGTTAGTTTCTCAAGGACTTCGCTCCATGGAGTAAGTAGGTAAGTAATAATTAAAGGGTTTCTTGCGGCATCTTCATGAAAATTCATACCCATTTAATTAGTAAGTAATTCACTGCACTTAGTAAGCTACTTGGTGTGAAGTGCCCAGAAGTTGTTATGTGGTGTGAAATACCCAAAATTTTTCATTTCACCAACTAAAACTTTAGAACGTCCAGCTGCAAATTTTAACCCCAAGTGATGCATCAAATTTTATGGTAGGTAGAAAATGTTATAGGAATCCGTATCGTACTATGCAGCTGTGATCACTCTTATTTTCTTATTTTTGGCTGCCAAGTGCAAATTGCCACTAGAGTAAAATATATAGGCTAAACCCTTGCAGAAGGAGTTTAGAATGCGGGAAAAAGACTCCAGTCTTCTGAGATGGCTCACAATGTAAATTGACATATATGTGCCATAGTTTCGATTAGTTGGTTTCTGTATCACTATAACTGACCTCATATTCTGTACCGAAATCTTCATCAGCACCGGTGTAGAAACGATGTTTGCAGGACTCCAGAATATTTTACAAAATTATAGAACATCTTTAGAACATATTGTTCTGAGCTTCGCTAAAAAATTTTTCAGAATTTGGCATTTATTTGTCGCCCTGTCTCACAAGAAATTTGTACTTTGCTACATGTATTCATTACACATGTTACTAGCAATGCAGCCTGCATTTAACAAGTGAAGTATGTGGGTATTTAGACTGTGTACACAGTAGCCTATTAGTGTCGCATGGAAAGGCTGAGAGCAAGCGAAACTTAAAATTTAAAGCAATAGTCATGACACGATCTTTGGTGCAGCGGCACGAAATCTTCGGTCATAAACATTCGTTGATCCTTTTTTTTTTAGAGGGGGGGGGGGCATTCGGCAGCATGATTGTTCCTGTGTATGATTAAATTACCTTCTGGAGAACAACGACCGTCATTTTCGAAGTTTCTAATTTGTATGCATGTTGCACAAAGTACACAGAATTAATAAAACTTTAAATGGAGGTCTATGTCCCTCTGTTTGACGACACGTTTTATCTTCCAAACTAATTCACGGATTTGGATGATGTTTGGCTACATCTGTCTGTAATGAATTTTTAGGGCCAGCGTAATTACAATTTATATATTCCTATTGGTTTCCTAAGGTGTTTGGGAGAATTAATTGATTTTGTCTGTCCTTTCTATAGGAAAAAACTTACATATTTTTGTGACACGCCCTATTTCGTAGTATGTAACTGTTTATAAAGAATTGTTACGCCTGCCTTTATAAATTATAGCTGTTCCGAGGCGAATAGAGAATGTTGTATCACACCGAAATTTGGCGATCAAATTCGGCAGCTCTTCCTACTACTTCACAGTTGTTTTAACTGACGACATAGGAAAGCAAGAGACACGGTAAAATGGTATTGAAATTATACTTACAAAAGTACAGATGATAAGAAACGGATTAAACTTTTTGCTGTTGTCCTCAAAGTTGTTACCATCAATCGCTGACTTAATGGACGATAGTCGCTCCTGAGAAGCCCATTGGTGCTCATTTGTTTGAGATATTTCCCTCTTTACATGGATTCAATAGTTCTGTGTCGTTCACGAGATGTAAATTTTGGATTTCAATCGGAGCCACTTGAGTCCAGAACCCCCCTCTTGCTTTATATTTTTGAAACTCATTTTAACTTTACTTTCACGTGTACTTCTTTGTATCTTAAGTCAAATGAATAATTATGGTGGCCCGTCAGGGCGCTACATTGAGTTGGTACAGAAAATGGTCTGCCGCCTTCTCTAATAAACCTATGAGGTGTTGGCTTTTGAGACCCGGCGGCTTATCTTCCGCATTTTTCGAAGTTTTAATTTACTGAAATACGAGCGAAGTTCAAGGCTTTTCTAAGCTGCTAACAAAGTTGAACAAAATTCTTTGGATTTCACCTTAAACCTTTCCCCTCATAGAAATACCGATCACACATTATGCACAGCAACTACTGGTATCGCATGACCCGTCCTTTGCAGTCCGTACCAAGATACCACTCATGAAACAGACGGACGTGCTGGTATTTGCTATTTGTTCGGAACCTGCACAATAATAACGTAGGCATAAACCGGTTCATGAAACTTACCTCAGGGAATTACCAGATTTTGACATAAAAAAGTAGCCGTGATATGAACATGTAAATTGGTTCCTAGAGGGCTGTGTTCTTTACGATGACCTGTGAACAGGGTGCACAGTTCTGCGACAGTCTTCACGGTCTCGCGGGTTTACATTCACCAGGTGAGTGTCTGGATATTACCTTCACATGGTCACAATTATAAAGAAAACTTGATGCGACTTAATTTAGTCTTGTATTCAAAGAGTTTAGGATAGGAGCCCATTTATATAATATTTCCACAGGAAGTGCGGGGTCATAGCTTAGCCTACATCAGTGCCGTCCATAAAGCCCTTTGGTTGGAGAAAGAACAGCACGGTATAATAATAATAATAATAATAATAATAATAACTGAGCAACTTAACAGAAAAACATGAAGTCAAGGAACTCCAGAAAACAGCCATATTGAGCACTGCACACATACTTCGGAAAGTACTAATGCAAAAGCACCATGAATAGTAACAACAGAATAGCTGTACCACTGTATTCCCTAGGGACATAGTTTGTCTCAGGAATATAAGTATAAATACCCTGCATAAAGGTAATGATGATAATGATGATGATAATTTTAATGATGATGATTATAATAATAATCTGTATTCCCTAGGAAAATAGTTTGTCTCGGGAATATAAGTATAAATACCCTATATAAAGGAGATGATGATGACGATGATGTTGATGATGATAATAATAATAATAATTGTGGTGGTGGTGGTGGTGGTGGTGCTAGAATGTAGTAGTAGCTGTAGAAGTAAAGTAATAATGTAAATTATTACCTTTTATTGTTTCTGCTGCTCTCCAGATCACTTGGTGGGCGTAATGTTCTCACATGGATGACTGTACAGATTACTGTCTTCTGGATTACGTTGCTGTGTAACTTGTTAAAACTGTATAGGAACTAACGCTGCGCAAGAACGATTATGATAAAGCACATCCCCCAAAATACGCGGGTCACACCTCGGAAGAAGAAATCTTTTAAATAAAGGAGGACTGTAACATGTTGACCTGTCTCGGACAGAGAAGACTGTAGGTATTACGTAAGGAATCTTACTGGAGAAACATTTTTGGAAGTCACATAGAAGGCCGGGAAGGAGATGATTCGATAATATTAAAAACGATATAAGAGAAAAATATGGATTTGATTGCGGCATTAATTATCATTTTTGTGTTTGTAATACTATTGCTCCAAGCCGCTCGAATCTGGCAAATCTAAACGCGATAAGCACAGGAACAAACCCATTGGGGACGTGTTCCCGTCTCACATCCCCTTTATCGCAGCTTATGTTTCAGTTTGCAGCGATTTCACTGTAGTTAGAGAATAGCAGTGAAAATATAAATCTTCTTGTGATTTTGATTCTTTGCTTGATTTTCAGGTAGTTGGTATAAAGTGACAATTCATACCGTCAGCCTGGCTGGACCGAGAAGGGGTCACCGCAGCAAGGTACACAGCAGTGCCGTTAAATACTTGGGTCTTCAGCCGAGTACCGCCACCAGAAGGCCAGTCAGCACTATCAGTAGTGTGACACCAGCTCCAGGCTGCCGCTGTTTACCTCGTGTGTGCCGCAAACACATCTCCAAAATTCTCTCTGTGTTGACTCGCCGGTTGAGGCTACGCCGCTACACCAGGCTAGGCTCTGGCGGCGGATCGGTGAGTTAATTAGTCTACTCAGCGTATTAACAGTGCACACTTATGTTTTGTACTGCAACCTCACTGGATGAGTGGTGTCTCCGTAAATCTGTGAAACTGCTGATCAGAAATATTATAGGCCCGTTCAAACGCCAATGCTCCAGGTACTAGAATTAGTCTCGTTTAAGCTAATCAGCCATCTGTAAGTCATTAAAATACATTATAGTATTCTAATTACAGCCGCGTGACGATCCCGGTGGCGGCGACGTCTAAGGTGTGGGTCTGCGGTCGCTCGCGTGCTGGGATTGTGGGTTCGAATCCCGTGTGTTGTCAGATAGAAGTCTCTGCGTGGGGCTGATCACTCGTCCAGAGGAGTCCTATCGACTGTGGGATGTCCAGTATGTGTGATCGCGAAACCCCGTAAAGGAAGGCCGTGACCCGGAATCGGGTCGGAACGCCACAGGGGGGAAAAAATTACAGCCACGTCATATTTCGATATTTAGTGTTGCTAGATTCACAGGAAGTCACTTAATATGCAACTGAATGTTGGGTCCAGTCGTAGCTGAATTTGGAAAATGTAAATTTTTTTTTAGAATACATTGTACATGTAGTCCTAAACTTTTTTGTACAGTTCCTTTATGCAGGATGCGTTAAATTTGCAATAAAAGCACGTGTCAGTGTAGAGTTTAGATGCGGTGGGAATAACCTCGATTAACGACCAGTGACGAAAGACGCTATAGAAGATTACTATTTTAAAAGCAGTGAAGGAAAAAGAGATACGATCCTCGTAAAAGTTGAGTGTAATGCCTGTTCCTTTTTTCTGTTTTCTCGAAGACTGTAGCGCTGATAAGATCATAAACGACATCGCGTTGTAAATGTTAATCCTGGAGTTAAATGTCTTGCCTTTCATTCTTTGTCAGAAGTTCTACTTCATTCCGTTTATTGTCGTAATTTTACAGTATAAGAGTGGACAATGGGACCAGCACTTAAACTGTAATCAGCTAGACGTATGGTTGAAGTCAGATGTGCAGTTTTATCTCATTACACCGCAAGATAAATGTGTACAAAGAAAGGCGCTGCAAATGAATAGTAAAGTGATTACAAAAGACTGTAGCGACTCGTAAAGCACATTCGCTAAGTAAAGAAAACAAAAGACAGCCTGTCGCACACAGGCACAACTGTAAAGTTAACGGCTTAGCTAGGTTTGCCCTTCCCTTACTCAGCACCATATGTATCATTGGCTTGTTCTTGGAAATCTACATCATGCACTGGTCAATCATTGTCCAATTCACGCTTGAACTGATTAAACGTCGTACGCACGAACAGTCGTTACTTACATTTGAAATATGACTTTTGGGTCCTAGTCTTTAATTTCTAAACGAGTTCGATCAAAATTGATAAAGTACTTTCCTGCTATATTGATTTCTAACTGTTATATATGTGCCAGTACATGGATATTATTTTATGCGACAACTCGCATGACTCCACGCTCATACCGTTTCGCGTGACGGCAAGCTGCGCAGCGATTGCCGACCCTCCAACTTGCCATGAGTTGTGTTTCACGCATTTATTTAAATTTACTGCTGCTAATTAGCTGTACTTTTCAAGGTTTTTTAAATATACGCCTTATTCTTTTACGTGCCTCACAAGTAAAATCCGACCGCACCGATTCACATCTGTCAAAAGAGGAACCGCAAACCCTGATTATTTTTCTGTCACCAAAAACACCCCCCTCCCAAAAAAATATAAAAAGGCGTAGAATTGTTGTCGGTGTGAGCTGTTGCACTGTCTTGCTCGCAAAGGGCATAAACTGTCATAACCAGACAGGTGAATAAAAATATGTGCGGATGTGTGTATCACGTCAGTCTGAATGTATGGTCTCAGAACGCCACACACTAAACATAACATCATATAAAGGCACTTCGTGGATTAAAGTGCGGAAACTGTTATTCGCATGTTAACTGGTTTGAAACCGAACTTCACCACTAAACAGAACGAGTGTAGTGGTGGTGTTTCTCATACCTATCTTACTTCCCCTGAAGGTACTAGTTCAAAAAATCAACTTTGCTTCCCGGATTATGTCACAGTGTGGGTGAACTGCGGTTACTGAACCACAGTGGATATAAGCTGCGCTTATTGCTGACTGTGCAGACATTCTCGTTTGCTGGGTAATTCGAGCCAACGATTTTCTTGGAGATGTTTCTAGTCCAACAACAATTTTGTATAGTATCTCAGCTCAAATGGATATTAAATGAAGAGGATGGGAGGGCGTAGACGGAATTAATGTGTTTCAGGTTAGGACAAATGGTGGGCTCTTCTGAATCTTGCACTAAACCCTCTGATTCTATAAAAGGCGGGGAATTACTTGACTAGCTGATAAAACTGTTAGCTTCTCAAGAAAGATCCTGCTGCATTGCGGTCAGTTTGGTCCTCAATGGACACCTGTCTTATGCGCGTTTCCTACTGTCTTCAGCGGAAACTGTTACTCGTAACGTTTTCGCGCATTTGGAGGATGTTTTCCTCTTTATAAGAGTGGCATCAGGAAATTCTGACTGAGATGGCCTAGAGAGTTCTTGTATGAATTGTAATGAGTAAAGTATCATTCAAAACAAGCGATGCTCCAGTGGAATCTACGTAACGACTGTGGATGGCCCATGGGTACCTGGTAAACTCTTTCCAATAAAGTGCGTGGAAGCCAGCCAGTGAACTGGTTGGTGTAAATAATATAAGAGATCCTACTGGCAGTGACTACCAATAGTACAAGTATAAAGTGATGACAGGTTTTTTATTTTTTTGGTGTTTATTTTATTGTTACACGAAAAACATATTCCTTTAGTGCAGATTCTCTATACACTAAATTTTTCCGATGTGGTCTCAAAAGCTTCGCGTCGTCATCATGTTTATAATTTATAGCTTGGAAAGTATATTTGTGGGTACGTTTATGATCGATTTATCTCCGTATCCAATTTCATATACCTGCCTCCATTGGTTCATTGGTTAAGACCCATCGCCATCAAAGCAACACTAAAAGAAAACTTTTGCACTGTCACCCCAAAGTTATGTTTCATTGTACAAAATAGTATTTTAAAACACGTCAGTATTCTTCCAAGATCTGTTTCCATTCATCATTTTAGGATCTAAACGCGGGTGTCGTTACTGAAATAAACTAGGGATAAGTTCTAGACAGTGTCTGATAATACATAAGCTTACCGTGCCATTTCGGTGGGAATGTATGGGCTAGACTGAATTTGTTGTTTGAAAGGGCAACAGTCTGCGGAAGATTGAATGACTCCTGAATTTCGGTACACTTCGTTTCACTACACCACCAAGACGTTCAGATTTTGTGTAGCTATCAGCACCTTATAACAAATCAGTGAAATTCGTTCCATTCTATCCCTGACTATCGGTGAGTGCCTAGGGCGCCCAATTCGTCATAGTATCCCGCCTGACGTCTACTGTGGTCTGTCGTTTTCGTGCAGCAACTGGCTGTCATGTGGGGCTTCATCCTGTAACAGCCTTCGGCTTTTGGGATTAATGGATCGAGTGTCCAGGCACCTCGGACTAACAGAAAGGAACCAGGTATCGAGAAAGTACATTATCAGGCGAGATCATCTTTCGCAAGTCAAATCGATATTACGAAGTAAGAAAGTAAGTTTTGCAATGCAGGAGTTCGTACGATTCTGCCTGACTTTTGTGGCGAGAAATATTGTTCAAGAGCTGAAAGGATATCGCATTGCCTCGTTGAATATACAGCAGGATGTGATTATCGGGGCTAATTACACAAGATTTGGATATCAGGCTTTTGGGATAAGTGGGAGAACATTAAAATAAAATTAAAATAAAAGACCCAGAATGGAGATGGTGGTTGCGGCACAGGAGATACTCCCAGAGTCAAGACGTCTGCTGGGATTAGACTGGCGACTGGAAAGACTGCAGGTCTCTTTACACCATTCCAAGCACTAAGAGGGCCAGCATTTTATGCAACCCGAATTTTGGTGGCCGTGTTCACAACCGTGCACCGCAGGCACCTATCCTCGTCACATTAGAAATATGGGTGCCGTGCGCCTGTATCCAACATTGGTGACCTATGTATTCAGCTCATGGCGAACTAGTACAAGTAAGTAAAAATAAAGTAGTACGATAATAAATAAACTACTTACAAAATCCTAGCCAAGTTCTTTTCGAGAAAATACAAAAGTGATATATCACCGTCAATGACGAAGAATGTGTTTTTAATGCCTGATTGAAATAATATGGTTTGCGGTAATTGGCATTTCAAGATTTGGTCTTCTGTGAACTTTTTTATAATCAACTCTGGAACAGGCTTAGTAAGACTGCATCGTAGGTGTGATTTGAGGATTCCGGCGCGGTGTGAATGAAACCTTCGCACTTCTGAGATGTCAAACAGCGTAGATTAGTTGTTAAATTACCGAATCGTCGGTAACTGACTACCAATACACGCTGCGTGACATCTGACGAAAGCGAAGATAATAAGACTTGTGTTGTTTTACAGCACATATTTTGGCGCCTTGAACGGAGACAAGTACTCGCCTGACCCACCTTTAGTAAATATGTCTGGCAAATTCGTTGTGGAGGTTTTACTTCTAAGGCTGCGGGCTGAGTGACTGTATCGTATCCTGCGAAGTCGGATCGAGTCTGACTCAGTAATTTTCTGCCAAACCAAACCATGTTCTCGACTCAGGAAGCGTGACAGGCATACGGGAATTTTGTACAGTTATAACGTGTTGACTTCGTTCACCCTGACTGGACTCGACTCTATTAGCTTACCGTCAGTCTAAGACAGTAGACGTTAACTTAGGCATTCCTGCTCGTTAATGTAAGTACCTGGCTGTTCCGAAGAAGACGCTGTTCGTCTAAACGAGCTTTTGTTGTCCTTTGATCCAGATCGTTTCTGCTGCCGATCGTGTGAGTTGGTAATATGTCACACAGGCGTCCTGCGTGACTTTGCAGTGGCCAGTACTTGAATCCGAGTTCTCTTTGTTAATGCCACCGATTAGTATCAGAAAGTCATACTTTCCACGGTAGCCTAATTCAGTGCAGAAGCTTGTATTGCAATTCCACAGAACTCGATCAATACACGATAGATAGCTGTAAGCTAAAATATTGGTCACTGACGTGGGCTTATTGGAATGCATTCTGTTCATTACAGTTCTGGGTATAGTAGACATGAGTTATATTTACAGTATACTATATTAGATATCAGATTTTTCAGCCGTAATAAATATCGGTTGAGATAAAAATATATTTTCCAGTCTGTTCAGAATGGTGTATGCTTAACATGGTTTCCATATTATACTACAAACTTAGCTTAATTAAATACCACTGAAGCGAATTCTTCCTGACAATATGAAATGCATATTATATCCGAGTTCAGTCACTTGATGAAATATCGCAAGAAGGGCGTATACATGAACATACTGTGCACCGTGGTACGAATAAAGATGTGACGAACTGCAAAATGTGTATGGTCTTCTACAGGAGGTTCAAAATCGACTACATCTTTATTTTATGTAACTTAGGGCCTAAGCGTGTTAAGCTCTTGGCGCTCAGAACTAAATTTCAATTTCTTGCCGCGCATCTTTAAAGTTGCGAACCTTGAGGCCAGCAATAATCATTACCCGACCATCTTTTTTATTGTCGTATATCTCTAGAAATGAACACTGCAGTTCAGTTCAGCAGTATTGTGTTCCACCTAGAGGAAAATGTATTTTGAATTTGTGGTCATTCTTTGCCGGAATACTGTGGCAGTGGATTGCAGTGCATATCATCTCGTAGCCTTAAAGACAATCTTGTCGCGATGGAATACAAAGATTTTTTCCGGATCTCGGGCTTAGCCCTCCGGGCTATACACCTGTCACGTGTCCATTAGCTTGTTTTTGCCATACTTCTTGTCATACTGAAGGTGATGAATTCTGTTACCGCCTTATTACAGAGGGTACAAGGGTGATCTGGCGGACAGGAAGCTAACGACAGGGAATCATTTCCTCTCATCAAGTCATGTAACAGGTTACGGACCCTTCCTAATAGCTGCGAGGTTTATAAAAACAAGGCCAATCTGTTTTCCGGTCGGTGTATAAACGCAGACTCATCATAATTTACTAGACATTAACAGGAGTTTGCAGCCAATCTGAAAGTTTCCGTGTTTCGACGCTTATGTCTCTTTGTTTTGCCGAAGTACAGCACCAGCTGTAAGCCGCGTTAGCTCAGTCATTAAGTAGAGCAACGTGCTGGACGAGATTTACGACAAGAACACAGAAACTGTTATACGGACTCCGTGCAGACCGGCTCAGGGCTTGCCATATCTTTTAACCTAGAAACTATCGGTGAAACTGATACAATGGAGCGGAATCCTGTGGAAGCTGATAGTTGCGTAGCTAGTCAAATTCCAAGTTTCGTAAACCCCCACTGTTTAAATGTTGTTCGCAAGGGCCTTTATCACAAATGCTCGCCAGTAGCACTTCACCAGATGACAAACTGACTATTCGTTCATTAATTTACTAGAATATCCTTCGACCTTCCGGTAATAGGAACACAATATGGAAGCTTACTTGGAAGCTCCTAACTGCTCCTTATTCATTTTCACCTTCCTCCCTCCCCTCCTCCCACCTCCATCCTCTTGCATCGGGATCTGCAGTTCTCGTTGTCTTCACGGTTCCTCGACCCATAGTTCCGGCCTATGTAAGCCAGATGTCCTCTTCATGGTGACATTTCGACTCGCTTCACTTGTCAAAGGGAAAAGCCGCCACGCCATCCACCGACTTTGTTGTTGTTGTTGTGTGTGTGTGTGTGTTTTTTTTTTCTTCTTATTCTTATTCTGGAAATAACAGACTAGCATGAAGGAGGGGAAGGAGTTGTCCTTTATATTAAAGCTTACAAATTGTTATTGCTCAGTTTCAGTGGGAGAGGTAAGTATGAACCTGCGTCATTGTGAAGTCAGTATAAGGGTCATGCTCTTGACATTTGCACGGTAAGTGAAAACGGCACAAGTTACCTTACCAAGCTGAAGGTATATTGCACAGTTCAGATTACCAAGTAGTTTATATTTCGAATTCGAAAAAGTAGTTGAAACTGGGCTGAAGTACCTTCTTCGCGTGCTAATGAGAATTCCGGTAGGCCTATGGGTAGAATAGGTGGTTAATGAAACTAAGGTTGCCTTCGTTACGTCCGGTTTTCATGTCCACTTCTACATCAATTAACATCACTTGGATTTTATCCTCGGTTTATGGGTTGTTTAACGAAGCACTTTCGACTGTAGAAATTGCTTAACGTATACTCGTAATAAGAGATGAATATTTAAGGTAAACAGGAAGGAACTGAAAAGTAACTGATCATGCCGCATTTCAAGAAACCACGGGAAAAATGTAGAAAACTGTTAGTGTTGCCAGTGCCATGGCTGAGACTCCATTCATTTACCTCCCGAATCATAAAAGTTTCGCTGTAGTGCTGAAGAAGCCCGTTCGGCTACTAACAGTATGGAAATGTCCATGGTTTAGGTTGCGTACTAAGTCGGCGTTTAAAGGGCCAACATCATTCAGAAGCTGGTATTACTTTCATTCTCACGCAATCTTCTCTAATGCTTGCGTTTGAATGAGCTAGTCTTAGTCATCGCACATGACAGTAATATTGTTAATGCAAATGAGTGATATCGTGCCGTCTTGCAATCGTTTATTCTCTCCATCTGCTGAGAATCTTATGCTAGCAAGTGTGGCACTATTTTTTTTTTATTTTCTTTCACCAGTCATCAAATTGCCAATTTTTGTTTCTTGAAAAGAATTACACTTTTGCTATTTTCCCTCTCCTTCACTTTTTAAGTTTAAAGTTATAGGCCTAATTATTAGTTTCTCATATGAGATAATAATCCCAATACTGCTTGTGAATATGCTTATTTTTTACAGAAGATTACTGTTAAATGGGACATGACGCATTGTATTCTGATGTATACCTATTTACGACCTTTCAGAGGAAACTGTCTCAAAAAGTTCGTAAGTGTATATCCACTCATCTATCGCCTTATGTGGGGGTTAGGTTCCAAGACAACCCCTACCCCCCCTCCCCCGCGAAAACCGAAAATCCCCAAATAATCGAAGACCTCCCTCCAAAACAGTATTTTAGTATTTTTTAGTTTTTCTATTTTCTTTGCAACAAATTGTGGTGGGAGATGTTTCTCTGTTTCATTCAGATCCTTGTACGTCATGTTCTTGTTACTGTTGCTTACAACCCAAAACTCTTAACTTAACTTTTGATTAGGAAGTGTCCATTTACAACCTTAAGCCCACTCAGTTTCTGGTCTAATTCTATTTTCCCTCACTTTATCCAGGAAAATTCCAAATAACTTGTTAGTTTCTCTCTGACAGGCCAAGAAATTTTTCTCTCAGACCCTTCTTCATTCACCATTTGACCATCTGTCTCCTGTGGAGCAAGTTGGATCCAATAGTGACATTTCTGGCCTTCGTTGTGGAGGTGTCGGGTGCAAACCTCGGCAGAGACACAGACTTCGCTGAGTGATGAGAGCTGTTGTGAGTTTTCTTAATTCCTTTATAGAAATGCCGGTATAGTAAATTTAAATCAGGCCAGCACCACTTGATTGCTTATACTAACAACTTTATTACTCATTAGTCATTCAACTGCTCGACGGAGTGTATCATGAGCTACTGACAGCGTCATTGAATAACCCACTAATCAGTGAGTTCGTACATGTCCGATTCAGCTCCGTGTCACATAACCTGAGAATTTGTCACTTATTCAGTCTAGGATCATGACGGTGGTTCTGAAATAATATAAACCTTTTAAACATTCAGGCAAGACGCGTGACTTTTCAGTGGCTGTTTAAACTTCTACAGTATCCATCATTGAAGAGAATGAAGGGTCTCACTTTATGAAACTTTTTCTTCTCTCCTCGTTGTTTCATTTACAATTAATTACGCATGAGTTGAATTCCCGTTGCTTGCCTGCTCGCCTGAGAATGTCCGGAATGGAATTTGAGTTTCATCCTTGCATGGGCAGTCAAGCAGAATAGGTATGCCCAGTTTTCTTACTAACAACATTTCACGTCTACACACAAAACAAAAAATTGAATAAGAACAGAAAAATCTGCAGTATCTGCTATATAATGCTTTGTCAATTATACTTGCTAGCAGAAAGAGCTGGTACTACAGTGAGGCTCAGAGATTTGTTGCTTTTAAATAGCCAGGTTTAGACCAGAGTGCACCTTAAGATTTTACGAAAGATTTTCGCAGAACAGAGGTGAGAGCGGGTTTTCTTGAAGCGCTTTTGAACCCACCCAGAGATCAAGTTTGTATAAAAAAACATTATTTGATTTCATTGGTTTTTCTACGTAGTTTGTTGAACGATGTTGCGAAACAGAACAGTTTATTATTATTCTTGTTTTTTCGGCGATCATGTAAGTTGTAATTATCCTAGTATATGGAATTCGAAAAATAGTTTGTGAGTAAGAAAGTCATCGTGGCATATACTTAAGTACTGTCCAGGAATTCGCCTGGTGGTAGAGAGAAAATCCAAGAAAATTTTGTGCTTATTTGAAAGCTTGTGACAATGGTTGATTCATTGTGTTGATGTTATGTTGGGTATTTGGTGTAACCCTGCATTACATTTACTCCTCCGGAATCGATTCTACTCTTGTCGTCATGTGACTTGCTGCATTTCTGTACATCTGTGACAATGGCTAGGCTTGAGGGCCCCGATTGCCATCACTACCGTATCTACTAAGATTGAAAAAAAAAAGAATAGTAAAACAAACATCGAGTTCCATGCCACCACCGAATGAAGTAGGGACGTTCCCCGACTAACGACGTTTTTTTTCCGGCGACTAGGTCTTAAGTCGACGCTGTTGTAAGGCAGAAATAACTTATATATCGATTGCCCATTATCAGTATTCAGCACAGAAATGTATACTTATGTAATGAGTGGTATCAGTTCTTTTACCTCAGCTTGACAAATGTACACATTAAAAGCGTATTAAATAATAAAATAAATCGCATAGTACCGACTGTATCAAGGTCACAATTGTGAGTGGTCGGTCAAGAGTCGGTTATGCCGTTAAGACGGGTAGCGCGTGTATGTGGCAGGCATTTAGGCATGATAATTTTTTTTTCGAATCCAATGGCAGCTGCAGGTATCGGCTGCACAAAGCTGCCATCATCAGGCTGTATACATCTGAAAATGTAAGAAGGAAATTATACAGCTGGAGGCTTACATATGATTATAAAATCTGGCCGAGATCTCGCTCTTACATGCAGCATATGTGAACGTCACATGTGGAACACAATGGCACAATAGGATACATACAAGTATTGTAAAAAGATTTATTGAAGTAATCACACACTCGTAGAATCTAAGAAACCATAAATTACTTTGTTGCCTACGTTCATTATTGAATGAAAAGCTAAATTTCTGTTAGAGATTAATGAAAACATACTTGTAATTTTTTCCCCCATCCAAGTTCACGGACCCCCTGAAATCTCTCCACGGACCCCTGGTTGAGAACGGCTGCTCTACGCCTATATCAAAATATACGAATTATCTATAACAGGGCGGAACTACCTACAAATATATAAAGCCAAGATAAATTGCTTAGTGTTTATGCCAGGTGCTTGTATGCCAGAATAAATCATCGGTCGCTAGTCTGCTTGCAGTAGCAGCATAATGTGAGAGGATAGTGGTGACCTACATGTTGAAAAAGTAACGCTCTGTATCGATCTTGTAAGTTACTGTGGAATAAATCGATGCGGGAAGAAGGTTACAAAAGTCATTTTGGGGAACTGACTATTTGGAGAAGACACACAAACCTATAAATTGTTTTATCTGAGGAATTAGTGTCCCTGTTATAACCTAGCACCCTAGTATTAAGTTCGATTTTCTTCCAGTGGATACTTTGGCTGTGGATTAAGCTGAGTCGCGGTATGAACAGTATTACTGATGCTTCATGCATATGAGTCATTGATGAGTTAGTTATGTCTCACAGTGGAGTGGAAGTATTTATATGTGAGCAATACATTGCGCTGCTTGACACAGTGTACGGCATTACTTTCGGTTCTTTGAATTATAACATTTTGAATTAGGGGAAAACAGATTAGTAGACGTTTCAACTTTAATTTTTTGTTCTGATAGCCATGCTCAATCCATAAGCACACAATCTGAACGAAATTCCGATATACGCAACAATCAGGAAAGTGGTAGATTAAGCAGAGTTAATGAAGACGCCAGGAGCGTGGATCTGAGGTACACCCTGTAGCTTGCGTGCATTGCGCGGCTCCTCCGCAGTATTCTAATCTCGCATTCCACATCGCCCTTGTTGTTGCGATAATTATGGCCATATCCTTCTTCTTTCATTACTACCAGGTAATTTAAGTCGGTATAATTTCGTGAAATAAAGGAATAAAGAATTATTCTTTAATGATAAGTACTTGAAATTTTCCAAACATTTCTACAGTTACGGCATTCTTATATATTCTATTTCCTTGAGGAAAATGTAAGTGGAATTGGATGAGATAGTATGAAGAGAGATGCACTGACGTTGTGTTCAAAATGCAGGACATCATCACGGCTCACGGTCTGATATTTCATTCGTAAAATTATACAGAACGAGAGACCCAACTCGTCAGAGGTCACTTTCCGCCAATAAGACGTGCACTGTCAGTGTCGATATCCAGAGGCTGGCCGCGCTGAAACTGAAGAGACAAACCAATAGTTTACTCCACTTACACTTTCATATTAGTAAGCTGCCTACTAAAACACACAGTTCTTGGACGCCTGGAGTATAGGTTATTCTTTTACAGTCCTTGCAATGCACAACTTACAGGGTTTACCCATCTAGCATAGAACAATGTATAGGTGTATTATGCATCGATGACTGATGCAGGAGAGAAGACCACTGTGGATGGCTTGAAGATGGACATACATTAGCCTTCCAAGTTTGGAGCAAAACACAAGCCTGTGTATGTGTGTGTGTGTGTGTGTGTGTGTGTGTGTGTTTGTGGGTCTGTGCTGGCTGTGCTGGCTGTATAAACGTGCGCGTGTGTGTTATATATGTTGCAATTGTATTTACTTTATTTTCCCTCAAATAAATTTATGTACATATATTAACTTGAAGGAGACTTGTCACTTTTGTCGTTCGTTAAGACATATTAACCCAATTCTGTTTCCGTGGACTGAGTCGAGCCTTGAACTGCTGAGTCATTAAAGAAAGTAATGTAAGTAGCACCCTCTACTAGCAGCGTCCTACACAATAAGATTCTTTCCCGCTTTTATGCCGAAAGAAATCTGTGAAATACTGTGCACGATGTTGAACCCTATTACCTTGAACTGCTCTGTGACTTCAGTTGAACTTAAAAAGAGAACCACCAAGGAGGCAGGAATGTCAATAAATTTCTAGTTCTCTGATGACCAAGCAGTCAAAGAGACCACCCCTAAGACACAGGGATTGTAAATTGGAATACTAATTGTAAGACTTTGTTAATAGCTTCGTGTACTGTTGCCATGGTTTATAGTATACTGTCCTCTGCCAGACTCAGTAATTTTTCAGGACTGGTTTCTCTTGAGGCTTCGTGACGGTGAGTGTTTGTGTGACTATGTGTATAGAAGGATATCACGGATCGCTTTCGATCCTAGGAACACTGCAGTCGTAGAATGAAATACGAGGGGCTGGGATTCATGTTTGCAAATTACTTTTTCGCCCTGATTTTTCCTTTACAGGATAAAGGTGTTGCGATAAGCCTATCCCTGAAATGAGGAGTTTTACAGAATGTAGATCTCCATTAACTGGAATAAAAAATATTTACTTAATCAAGTAACCCTGATGAGGAACTGGGCTATAAACATGGCACAAGTAGCGAGATTTGAGTATTTTACAGCAGTATTGTTAAGGTTAGTGTTCTGAATTATACTTACTCCATGGTGCAGAGTCCCTCTTGAGAAGCTAACTGGTTTGCAGCTAGTCAAGAAATTCCCCGCATTTCACGGAACCCGAAGGTTCGTTACCGCACTCACAAGCGTCCGCCACCTATCTCTATCCTGGGTCCGCCCAATCCAGTCCATATACCCACATCCCACTTCCTGGAGATCCATCCTAATATTATCCACCCATCTACGCCTAGGTCTCCCCAGTGGTCTCTTTCCCTCCGGCTTCCCCACCAAGACCCTATACAC
>Ga0136643_10002681_pt1 | contig 23367 bp, 22 predicted proteins | sample TergutLab28metaG_FD_96883 | JGI IMG/M metagenome (GOLD analysis project Ga0136643, IMG submission 96883) | Labiotermes labralis P1 segment gut microbial communities from Petit-Saut dam, French Guiana - Lab288 P1 (version 3) (version 3) | ecosystem: Host-associated > Arthropoda: Insects >... | reverse complement strand
TAACAGAAATGAGTACCAGGAGCATTTCCTGGGGGTAAAGGCGGCCGGTGCGTAAGGCTGACAACCTACCACCATCCTGTGCCGTTGTCACGAAATCTGGGAGCCTTAACTTCCTGGAACCCTGTGGGCCTGTAATGGGACTGCTTTCGTATCAAGAAGAATGAGATGGACGCGCCGTCTAACACGCATTGGGAAGAGAAGGGGTGCGTAGAGGGTTTGGTGGGCAAACCTGAGTGACAGAGACCACTTGGGAGTCCTAGGCTGGGTTAGGAGAATAATATTAAAACGGATCTTCACGTAACAGAATGGGGAGGAGCGTGGACACGATCGATTTGGCTCAGGACGCGGACAGGCGGCCGGCTGTTGTGAACGCGATAATGAACTTTCTGGTTCCGTAAAATGCGGGGAATTTTTGACTAGCTTAGGAACTGCTAGCTTCTCAAGAACAACTCTGTTCCAAGACGTTACAGCACTAAATCCTTGCAGGGCTAACTGCTCTTGAACAGTACCTTAGCAGTCGACTGCCACTTCCGAAAAACACACTGCATGGCCATTATAAAGATCAACTGTTTTAATAACGAACATAGTAACTTTTCATTCTGAGAATGTATTGGAACGGCACATTGACTTGGGCATGAAGTGCCGCACAATCTGATGTTCGAAAAAGCAATAGGCCTGCCTATACATACCATCGCTGACGTATGAAGGGCGGAAGCTACTTATTTTCTGTTCTCATTTTCACACTATACGAGTATAGTGACCATTTCTACTGAGCAGAGTCCTTCTTCAGCAGCTAATCGTTCCTTGGCTAGACAAGAAATGGGACAGGAAGTTCATTATCGTGTTCACAACAGCCCGCCGCTTGTCTCTATGTTCAGCCAGACAAATCCACTCCCCATTTATATTTCTTGAAGATCCACTTTAATATTATACTCCTCTATCAGGTCTTCCAAGTTATTTTTTTCTGGTTTCCCTACCAACACTCTGTATGCATTTCTCTTCTCTGCCATACGTGCCACATGCCCAGCCCATCTCATCCTGCTTGATCTTATCACCAGAACAATATTCGGTTAGCAGGACAGACAATCTATGTGTTCAGTGCCCAATTATTTCCCATTCTCCGGCTACCTCGTCCCACCTAGGCCCAGACCTGTTCCCCAATACAGCGATCTCAAACACCCACAGCCCATTTAGTATCATGCATTCCATTATTACAATTCGAACACACGAAAGCACACAATTTTCTTAAAGACACAACATTACAACACGTGTTTCTAGTCTATGTGCATTGTGCGTTGTGCTGGCAGTCATCTGCAAATATCAACATTACACAACACCTCCCTACACATTACACATCAACAGGTGGCAGAGGACCTCAATCATTCTGGATCGCAAACTTCGATATTAGCTGTTCGTACACATGCACATACACACATTGTAAACAGTAACATATCAGTGAACTTTAACCAAGAATACGTGCAAAATCATACCAGACAAAATGTCAGTACTATTTTATTGATAGCTGCTAACGCGAGTTGTTCAAATTATGCGTGTAAAATTGATGTATTTAGCAATCCCTGGACAGGCACAGACAGGCCCCTAAGGCCACGAGAGGTTGAGGCTCCCAGATTTCCAGACAATCGACATATGAAGGCAATAAGGTTGTCAGCCCTACGCACCAGCCGCCTTTATCCCCCAGGAAATACTCCTGGTACTCATTTCTGTTAGAGGCTGAATTTATGTATTAGTATTGCGTATGTTTAGTAGTGACGTCTTCCTGAGGGTGGCGATTCACCACTGAAACACGTAGAAGGGCTCATGTTTGTGGGTAACACAATTTAATAAAATTTATGTGCTTACTTCCATGTATATGAATGATAACCCTCAACGTATGTTCTCTCGATAACGCGGGAGACCAAGTTTCAGACTCATAAAAGAGCAGGCAAACTTACAGTTCCATATTTTTACAAAACATCACACACGGCCTTAGGAATGACCTACGACAATTACCATTCAACAACGTTTAGAATGTAATGTCGTTATTAGTGTTGCGACTCAGCACCCCAAACATTCCTTTTCTTCTTTTCAACCGTCTGTTATATGATACTTCTGGAACGGAAAATGAAATGGAAATTCAAGTCACATTCGTGAGGTGTGCAATATTTGTATGGTAGTATACTGTAGGCCTGCAAGTAGTGCGAAGTTTCTAACATCCACAGATGTGTGCAAAGCCACCACCTCTCCACGTGCAATAAACAATTAACTTTACACCTTCGAACTAACGAGTTACGCAGGATCGATGTGGAAAGCTGCATGACCTTGTGGCAGGCCAGGGGAGTACGTGTACTCCAGCTTAGAATCGTCGAAGTGTTGGGTTCAAATTTCGGGCGGGACCGCCTGTTCGTGGTTGTGCTCAGTCCATGCCAGCAAACGAGGGGGTAGCATCTCCACTGACATCACGACTCCTTCCACATTCTTCACAACCCATTACGCACTGATCATCATTATCATCATAGGTATCACAATACGGACATTGCATTCCGTGTAGTAACTAGGCTATGACATGGAAGATCTGAAGCTCGATTCTCGACTGGGCATGAGATTTTTCACCTCTCCAAAGCCTCCAGACCGTCTCAGAGGCCTATCCACCCTCTTAGTCAATGGATACCGGGAGGTCCTGTCACAGGGTACAGAGGTTGGGCTGTGAAGCTGACCAGTTACCTCCATTTAGTGTCGAGGTTAGGAATAAGTGGAGCAATGCCTCTGCGCTCCCTACATTTCTTTATGATGTGGACAGTGACTACTTAACATTCTATGTCACAACGCAATGTGAGCTACTGACAGCGTCGTTAAATAAACATAAATGAATATCAGCCGTGGATACAGCTACTCTGCCACAGTAACTTCATTAGTCGGTTCAGTATGTATACCCTTTACAGGTAAGTGAAAGTACTTTTCTATTCAATGCCCCCAATTTCCCGAAGATCACCGCTTTTAAAAGGTTCCCAAGCTTGTCCCGTTTGTACTTTCTGTTTAGAGCAACATGCCGATGAAGATGAGTATGGGGCATTCGTGGAACGATTCTGACATGGGAAGAGTGAAGTAATCGGAGAGAAACCCTGTCGTAGGAACACTTGATCCACCCTAAGATTAACCTGAATTATATATAAAGGTTCAGTCCGTATCGCGCAGAAAACACACTCCTTCTCGGTAATAAAAACCAGACAGTTAATGCTGTATAGTGACATCGCTGTTTGTTCTGAGATCCATACAAAACACATAAATACAGCTGTGTGGGCAGAAAGCAGAACTGTTGAATGTCGAACGTAAAGTAACCATTGGGCTTTGCAGAGTTCAACAAGTCGCGTCATATTTTTCTGACGGCAGGTTCGCTACACATTTCTGTGACTCGTGACGTCAGTCGCAGTCTCTCCCGTACTGATGTGCCATTAACTGATCACCTGACATGTGCTCTCATCTTACCTGTCCTTGTCATGGCAAACCCTCTCCCCGCCCGCCAACACTCGCTACAAAAGTCTCCATATTTTACTTACGTAATATCTCACTTCCGGATCCGGTTTATTGCAAGGGATTCTCCAAAACGCCGGCCTCTGCATTCTGTATAGCCCGTGTGATGTTAAGCTTCATTCGACGGTGTTCTTACATCAGCGAGTGAAATTCTGACAGTCGTCGTTAGATTGTTACAGGAGTGGGGGAAGGGAGACAGTTTTCTGGCGGTCAGGCTAAGTTTAGCACTGCTGCGGACAATACAAGTGATTCCTTCCTTTTTCAAGCACAGCTTAATGACACGTTGTTTGCACGTCCCGTCGCGGTGCCCGGTTCCAAATAACACGCAGTCACGTCTGCTGTAGCAGGATAAATGTATTGCGCAACACATTTTTCCACAATGTGGGTGCAGCGAGAGTAAACAGAATTACGTAAGGCGCTTGGACCCGGCGTAACTACGACACATACAAATGAACACTAATGTAACAAAGTGTACGAAAATAAAATGTTGGCTAAATTAATATCTTCGAGACTATCTCATCTGAAACCCTAAATTCCCACTGAAACAGTCGTTATAATAATGCGATTCTTTCTTAAGACAGTTTGCTTCAGGAAGGCTACCACTGCACAGTATATGGTTCCTGCTATTCACATTTATTATACAAGCTCAAACCCTTTAAAGCCTGTGTGAAAGCAATTTTCTGTCCATGTTATCCGACATTCGAAACAAAGCCGCACGTTTGACAAGTGTCGGGTTCCGTCCGTTTGTCCCTCTGGGTAAGAGTGTGGTTGAAGTTGACGACGATCAAGAAGAAGGGGAAACAGAAGTAATCGGATATAAACCTGTCCCGATGATACTTTGACTACCACAAATTCCACGTGGACTGGTTAGTGATCGAACTCGGACCTCCGCTGAGCGAGGCCAGCGACTGAACGCCTTAGCCATGGCACGGGTAGAATTACATTTACACCTTGAACTAAGCACGACTGTAAGCCAATTGTCACGAAAATAAACCTTGCTGGACAATTGTTTTTGATTCCTTTATGAAATTTCATGAAAATCCAACAAAAGATATAGTTGCTGATACAATGGCACAGTCGGGAGGGCGCAGTCCCCACACAAGCGTTCTAATTTTGGTTTGTAAAAGTGCCTAATAAACTAAATGTATACTCAAGCTGCACTGTTGTGGATCATACCAATGCAAAAGTTCTGAAGTGATTTCACAGGGTCCAACTTACACATGTGTACCATGTATAGCCTGCAGAATATAAAAGATGCTGGGCAGTGGAGTGGATCCAGCACATTCCTGCTAATTTCTTGGTAATATTTAGGTGATGAACATTAGCTTTACACTAAAATCAAGCGCATATGTTGCTGCTGAACACAGTTACAATACAGCAGAAGGCAACATGGACAGTGTCCACTCAAACATGTCCCACAATTGTCAATGAAATATCCACCCTGAAAGTCATACACATTGTCAATCAGCAGTCTGAGTTACATCATCTGTTTCATATACGTTTTCAGACCAGTTTTACTAAACTAGTCCATGTGGATATCTTTGGGGTGCCCTTCTTGAAAAAAAAAATCGTCAAACTTTGTATACACTAAAACTAATTTCATAATAAATACTAAGTAAACGTCACATGCTGACACTCCACACATGTACACGATGTATCTTCAGCCACAGTCTCACCATTTCCAGAATGTGAATCACAACTGCTTCTCCGAGATGCCTGAACCTCGTCTGAAGTCAGCTGGTTGCACCCTGACATCAGCTGCCTGATGGATGAACAACTTAAGGGCATCAGGCAATGCTCCCTTTCCATGTTTGTGACCCGCACAGTAAGGGCAACCCCGGTAATGAACCCAGGAAATGGACTGCCTCTTGGTTCATGGGTGTTTCTGTAATTTTTTGACCAACCCACCATATACGATGAGCTCCCTCCTCCTCCTCTTCCTCTCAAGGTACTACAGCCTGATTCAAGCTTAGCCTGTCTCAGTTAGTTTTGTACTAAAACATCATTTTGAGAAATGTTTATTCACATTTTAAAGTATAAACCAGCTGTAACACAACTTAAAAAGTACAAAATACTTCTAATATACAGTGATGAATGAATGAGTACATGGTTCATTTCTATTGAATATGTACCTACATAACCAGTTACAAAAGAATGCATAAAGATAAGTTTTCAACCAATTCTCAGTGGGTCTGAGGATACTACATGTAGGGGAATAGCTATAACATTTAGCATGTAATATCGGGAAACAGGATCTTTTTTGCCCTAAACTGGAAAGGTCTACTGAATGGAAACAGCTTTTCCTGTTGCACCCAATTCATGAAGTGCCTGTGGACCTTGTTACTAGAGGATCACAACAGATCATGTTTCCATCATGTTTTATGTGTTATTTAGTGATGGTGTCAATTACAACATTATACAATGTCAGTGACAACTGGAGGGATGGATGGATGGGTGGACTAATGAGTGAATGCAGAGTGTTGGTGAAATGATACAGACATGAAAACTGAAGTACTCCTAGCAACACCTGACCCAGTGCCACTTTGTTCACCATCAACTGGCCTAGGATCAAACTTGGGCCTCCGTCATGAGCCAGGTACTTTCACTTTAAGTGTGATACTATGTGAATCCTTTACTTCGAATATGGGATAGTTATTAACCATACAACGTCCCTTCCCAGCAGTCTGCTTTCACCAATAGTCAACCAAGTCTTCTTGGTACAGACATATACCAGTCACACTTTGTTATTTTTTATTCCTTTCAGAATTTTAAACTCCAGAGAATTTAAAATTTCTGCTTCACTACAAGTGACCAAATCAGACTGACTTTGGACTTATGGTGTCAGACTTTGGTACAATGGAAATTAATGCTGGATTCTGCTAAAATATTGATAATTCCCACTGCAACTGCTTTCTTGTGGACAGCTGGCAAGACTTTGTTGACAAACATCATCCAACATTGTGGTGTCATTCACCCTTGAAGTCACTGGTCTAAAAAAAATTGGCCATTTCCTTGTGGTTAGCAATCACCCTGCAGTGAGGAGAGATGGTGTGATGACTGGTATAATAGACAGATACATGCATGATGTGTGGAAGTGACTGCTATAAGAACAGAGTTAGTATGAGCACAGTTAACCACTCCGTTCAAGGCACTTGGAGAGATTCTCGAACTGACGTGGTGGTGTGGAAGCCAAACTGTGCGGGTCACAAGGCTGAATGACATGACTGGAGAATTTATTTTTATTTATTTTCCTAATGGCAGGTGCATTGATTATTTATGATTGCCCTATGCGACCAAAAAAGATAAAATATTAAAATTAAACTATAAACACAAAAAGTACTACAAACAACACTCATGGGAAATATGAAAGTCCTAATAGTAAGGAGTAGCCACAGAAATAGCAACAGAAAGGAAGCAAAGCCAGTTTTCCATCATTTGTCCTGGCCTCCCAGTATTGCTCACATTCTGTCCTATCAAACAGTGCGGTACATTGTCCTAAATCATTTCTGTACACAGGTTCGCGGAGGCTGCATAGCATGCAGTAGGGGTCGGGGCGGATTCCAATGCAATGAAGGTGTGTACCCAGACATTCATGCCCAACACACAATCAAAATTCTGCAACTGCCTTCCTTCTTGGCCAGTCTGGTATTTTGGTTATTTCTTGCTTCCATGGTTTTTGGGATAACTTTGTCTCTAGTTTATGTCTGTATACACTTTGAAACAACCATTTTAAATGTAGTTTAATAGAAGGGTAGGATGTTTCTCTAATATGTGTTTGTGTAATTTTGGCACACTTCTTGGCCAGTGCATCGGCATGTTCATTCCCTGCGATTTGGCGGCATCCTGGTATCCACTGCAGTGCTATTTGTTTATGTTTTGCCTTAAGTTGTCATATTAGGGCATGGCAGTCTCTGGCTTCTGTTGATATCACAGTTTTTGTTGATATCACAGTTTCTGTTCATATCACAGTTTCTGTTGATCCCGCAGATAGTATTGCAGCCTTTGAGTCAGAGAAGATAAAAGCTCTTTCAAATTTCTTCTGGTGTAAGTTCAGCAGACAGTGCAGTGCGTATGGCTTCAATTTCTCCATCAAAGGTGGTTGAATGTTGTCCCAGGAGAAAAGTTCACAGTAAATGCCAGCACCAGCATTTATATATCCGTACATTTAAATTCTGGTGCTGGCATTTACTGTGAACTTTTCTCCCACTATATGACATGACTGGAGGACTGTTTGTGACTCTGCTCTGGGTGTTCACATCCAACAGTGGGTTCCCATGAAGTAAGTAGACGAGCCAATGAATTGATTGCAATGGGAAAATTTATAATTCTTCATTTTTGGGTTTCAGTGTACAGGGGAAAATAAAACAGTCACTAAGCTTCATTTTAATGGGGTAATTGTTTAGTTAGTTCTAAATATCAGTTCAGAAATTCCTTTCACTACACTCTTGTTCTCAACAAACGGTAGTTTACACGTTTTTAGCTGTGTGATTGTGTCATTCTATGCTGATGGTATAGATATAATAGCAAGATCTTGAACAGCATTAAAGGAAGCCTTCATATCACTTGAAAGAGCAGCTGGAGAAATAGGCTTAAGGATAAACGAGAAAAAGACTACGTATCTGACTACAAGAGAAAGTAAAAATGAACAGAGGTATTTTCAAATTAAGAATTTTAATTTTGAGACTGTACAGAGTTTTACGTACTTGGGCTCTCTTATAAATGTTACTAGTGACAATTCTGCAGAGATTAAGAAAAGAATCTTAATGGCTAATAAAGGTTTTTATGGATTAAAGAGACAATTCAGGTCTCAATTTTTATCCACAAAAAAATGAAATAAAATTATGTAAGCCCTTGATCAGACCAGCGCTGGCATATGGTTCTGAAACATGGGGATTATCAAAATCTGACGAAGCTATTTTAGGAGTTTTTGAAAGGAAAATTTTGAGAGCTATCTTTGGACCTACAAATGACAATAGAGAATGGAGAATAAAATACAATAATGAGTTGTATACATCGTACAACTTGAGAAAAAAATGGGAATACAATGAAGAAGTTTATCAGCTCTTTATAGACTTCAAGAAAGCTTATGATTCAGTTAGGAGGGAGATCTTATATAATATTCTCATTGAGTTTGGTAACCCTGGGAAACTTGTAAGGTTAATAAAGATGAGCCTGACTGAAACATATAGCAGAGTCCGGGTAGGCAAGAATGTGTCTGACAGGTTGCTTATTAGGAATGGCTTGAAACAAGGAGACGCTCTATCACCACTGCTTTTCAACTTTGCTTTAGAGTATGCCATTAGGAGGGTTCAGTTAAACCAGGATGGCTTGAAACTAAATGGTACACATTAGCTGCTGGCTTATGCCGACAATGTTAATATACTGGGAGGAAGTATACATACTCTAAAGGAAAACGCAGAAGCTTTAGTAACTGCTACTATGGATATTGGACTGGAAGTAAGTGCTGATAAAACTAAGTACATGGTTATGCCTTGAGATCAGAATGCAGGACGAATTCAGAGTGTGAGGACTGATAATAGTACCTTCGAGAGGGTGGAAGAGTTTAAATATTTGGGAACAACTTACACAAATTAAAATTCTATTGCGGAAGAAATTAAGAGCAGATTGAGGTCAGGAAATGCTTGCTATCATTCGGTGCACAATCTTTTGTTTTCTAGGTTGCTATCCAAAAATTTAAAGTTTAAGATATATAGAACTATAATTTTTCCTGTTGTTTTGTATGGGTGTGAAACTTGGTCGCTGACATTGAGGGAGGAAAGGAAGCTGAGGGTGTTTGATAATAGGGTGTTGAGGAGAATATTTGGACCTAGGAGGGACGAGGTAACGGGGGATGGAGGAGACTGCATAACGAGAAGCTAAATGATCTGTACTCCTCACCCAACATTGCGCTGGTGATAAAATCGAGAAGAATGAGATGGGCTGGGCATGTGGCGCGTAAGGGTGAGGAGAGGGGGTGTATAGGGTTTTGGTGGGGAAACCGGAGGGAAAGAGACCACTGGGGAGACCTAGGAGTAGATGGGTAGATAATATTAGGATGGATCTCCAGGAGGTGGGATGTGGGTATATGGACTGGATTGGGCTGGCCCAGGATAGGGACAGGTGGCAGACGCTTGTGAGTGCGGTAATGAACCTTCCGGTTCTGTGAAATGCAGGGAATTTCTTGACTAGCTGCAAACTAGTTAGCTTCTCAAGAAGGACTCCTCACCATGGAGTAAGTAGGCATAAATTGTACAAGGAAAGTGATATAGTAACATACATTAAAATTAACTGACTAAAATGGGCAGGACATGTTATTCGTTTGGAGGAACAGAGCACTACAAGAAGAGTTCTTGTTGCAGTGGTAGAAAGAAGAAGACAAAGGGGCTGACCGAAACTAAGATGGGAAGATGGTGTGATGGAAGATGCCAGGAAGTTGGGGGAGAGAAATTGGAGGAATGCTGCAAGGAATGGGGACAGCTAGCAGAAGCTTCTGAAGAAGGCCTTGGCTCAAAAGGGCTGTTGTGTCAATGATGATGATGGTGATGATGATGATTTTGTCAATCAGTATCTAGATGCATTGTTTGGGCCCTGTTAAATGCCCCTTTCCCTTCCTAATCCTAAGTCCCTGAAGAGGGTACAAACCAGTAGCAGACACAGCTAGCTTGCCCACAAGGCTAGATCAAAATAACATTCAATCAATAATAATAATAATAGTAATGGAATTAAAGCAGGTTTTCGACCACTTTCCTAGTACCAGATGAAAAATCTGTTACAAGATTTAACGCAAAACTGGTGAAAGAGGATATTTTCAAACTGACATTTCGGTAGGAGAGTCCACATCAGGATAGTAATGATAATGAAACTAGAATAGCAAACTTTGCCACATAAAAAAATCTAGATGTTAATAACAAGATGGTCCCACACTGAAACATTCATGAAAACACCTGACCCAGTCGGAAGACTCATAACCAGATCGATCACATATTGATAGATAGGAGATTGCATTTGACTATACTTGATGTATGACTTTCCAGGGCAGCTGACTGATACTGATCACTATCTGGTAGTTGCAAAAGTTAGGGAAAGATTGGCAGAAGGTAAACAAGCTGCATATAATTTGACATGGAAAGTTCAGGAAGCTAAATGAGCTGTAGGTTAGGAAACAGTACTAGATGAAGACCTGAAACAGGTTTGCAGCTTTGGAGAACTTAAATGATAGCAAGGGCAAAAATAGATCTTTGGAGAACATTGAAGATAGTATCACAACCTCAGCTAAACAGAGTCTAGGTATGTATGAATTGTAGCAGCATAAACCATGGTTTCATTAAGAATGTTTATGTTTTTTAGATGAAAGGAAGCAGGTTAAAATGCAGTGGTTACAGGATCCAGACCAAGGAAATGTAGATAAAATTGGTGCAAGAGCCAGCAACAAAGGTACAGTAGACATCCTTTGTTTTCTTACAGCACCATTAAATTTAATGTCAGCAGAGTCACCATCAACCATGGTATGAACTGTAAAAAAATATGCAGTAACATTATGCTACACAGCACTACATGGTGAGCAGTTTGAGAGACACTGTGCATGAGTGTGTCTGATACAGATGGCTGCAAGATGTCTTGTACTTCTCAAATGACACCTGGACTTCCCATCAGTCTGTAAGTAGAAATAACTGCAATCCATTAAGATAAGCACACAACTAACATTCAAAGTTTAAGAAAAGTATTCCAACTGAACACCACCACCACCAACTCAAACTGGAACTTATCACAAAACACCATTTCTGACCTGCGAAGCATACCGAAGCAAACCAAGATACCAATTACTTTTTGTTTCATCATATCACCCAGACATCTATGTCCCTGCAAGGATGTACAGAGTTCTGCCTACACTAACAAGTCTTAATCTGTGCCACCAGAAGAGGAGGAAAACTGCACAGAGGAAACAGAAAAAGAAGACAACTACTCAATTGTAATTTCTTAGGCCTGAAACTGATAACACACTAGGCATAACCTCTGCATATACCAACATAACATAAAACATTAGGCACAACCTCTGCATATACCAATGTAACATTAACACATTAGGAATAACCTCTGCATATGCCATCATGACGCACTAGGCATAACCTCTGCATATACCAATATAACATAACACATTAGGTATAACCTCTGCATATGCCATCATAGCACACTAGGCATAATCTCTGCATATACCAATATTACACTAGGCATAACCTCTGAATATACCAATGTAACATAACACATTAGGTATAACCTCTACATATGCCATCATAGCACACTAGGCATAATCTCTGCATATACCAAAATAACATAACACTTAAGTATAACCTCTGCATATGCCATCATAACACACTAGGCATAACCTCTGCTTTTACCACTGTAACATAACACATTAGGTACAACCTCTTCATATTCCATTATTACACAATCCAAAACTTCATGAATTCCCGGTTCATGTCCTGTAAGTAGTGACTGGCACAGATATTAACACATGGGTGCACAAATCCTAATTGTTGGGACATGCAGGCTAATACATGTGGCTCCTCAGCATGGAACTTCCTTGTGTCACCCTCCTGATGCCTAGAATTTGAGGTGGCTCCTACATTTTTGAACAATTTGTGCACCCTAGTATTAAGCGATTGGTTTTGGATTCAATGTAAGGGATCATCCCACACTCTGTTTAAACAAATTAACATTAGTCAGTGCCATCTCTAGATGGTGCAAGCATCCACCCACCTTTCATGCTGCATGTTGCCAAGCTTGGTGCTCTAGGTTGTTAAGCATAAGTGATATTCAACTACACTGTAATTCTGAGAATGGAAGATCAGCAACACAGGCAACCAAGTTTTATACAAACAAACCAGTGAAAATATTTTAAAGGTGAATGGAGAACAGTGGATCACATTACAATATTGCATATGTGAACAGAGGACACAGGAGGTCTGCAATGTTAACTTTTGACCAGAGTAGTGTACTGATAGCAAAACAACACCTTCAATTAATTGCAGTTATGGATGCACAAATTTTCCGGCATCTATGTGCCTCCTCTAAATTCTAGGTGCTCAAAGTGTGACACACAACAAGTACCATATTGAGAATCCTCAAATATTAGGCACCACCATATAAAATCTGGTGATAATGGTGGGCTGGTGTCTGGAATTTGTATGCCCCTGGTCACAGAAACTACAAGGTTTTCAGCACCGCATAAATCTTGACAAAACAACAGTTCAAACAAGAGGGATCACTTTCACAAGTGCTGTGACATTAACAGTCTGGGATTTAGAGAGGGCAGAATTTCTCAAAGAAAAAGAGATCTGGCTGCTGAACTGAAGTGCAATAATCGATGCTAAGGATTCCAGTCACAATGATGACGTCAAAACCAACTGCAAATATCATTAAATCTCTGATTTACTTTGGTTTTCTGCATACCTTCTGACATGTAATACAATGTATGGCACACAGATGGGATGTTAATACAAGCTACGAGTAATAACAATGCAATGTAAACTCTGAAGAAAGCAAACATGTCCAAGGAGCATTCATTTTGCCATGTCACAACCAAGCAGCTATGAAGAACAGATCATATTTTTTAAGGAAGGAAAGATCATGAACAGCCATAAAAAGTAGTCAACTTCATATTATGCACATATGCAAAATTTTATACACAATAATTTGTAATAATGTTAGGCTCTTGTAACCGTGCATCATGAAAGCAAGGTAGAGAGAGAAACCAACAAGATGCAACTAATCCAATGTTTATTACCAATTGTTTATCTCAACATGTTTCAGGCATCATTATGCCCATCGTCAGGAGAACAAGACTGTGTATTACCGCATATGGTGTTCCATCCTGTAAGAAGAGGAGAAAAATTGTAAGGTGTGAGAACCATAGTGTTTTATGTGGAGTAATGAGTTAAGTACCGCCGGGTTTTTGTGTGCATGTGAGTATGACGTGGTGATTAGGTGGTATCTAATCTGTTTGTCTGTCAGATCTAATGTTGCAGGGGTGGGTTTTGGGTGCAGGTGGTGTGTTGTGTATGTGCTGCGCTTGCGTAAACAAGAAGTGTGTGGTGTAAGGTATCATTGGGTGTTGCCCGGGATGTGGCATGCAGGTGATGGGTGGGAATGAGTACAGGTTGTGTTAGTTTGGAGGGGGGTGTTTTAGTAATAGACAGAGTACATACCTGGTTGTGCTGGCTGTGGTCGTGTGGAGCTGGGACACAAGCTGTGTGCACTGTGTGAAAGTTGTTGTTCAACTAGCGAGGTCATGTAGGAGGGAGAGAGGAGTCGATAGCTAGCCAGAGCAGTGGGTTAGGTTCACCGGGGCTTAGTTCGGAAATGAGCTTTCCTGCTTTGTGGAGTGATTGTATGAAGAAGTGCTCATAGGGGTTTAATAAGGAGGTGTTCTTGAGGGGCTTGAGAAGGGTCCTTGTTTTTTCTATGGGGCCGTATTTGTGTTGGTTGTTGAGGATATGGAGAGCATATGCAGACTGCAGGTTGTTGCTTTTGATGTAGTGAGCATGCTCCTTGTAGCGTAGCTTGAGGCTCTGGCTGGTTTGACCGACGTACGGGCTGTTGCATGTCCTGCATGTTAGAGCGTAGATACCACATCTGTCATAGGGTGTGGGGGGGAGGGGGGGGTGTTTTGTTAGTTGTGAAATTATGTTACTGTATTTGAAGGCAATTCTTATGTTGGTGTGCTTGAAGATGTTGGTAATTTTTCTGACCTGTGGTGATAAGTATGTGAAGGTCGTCCATTTCATGCCATTATTTGAGGCTATGGGGGTGGGAGATTTAGGCTGGGGTATGCTCCGCTGTATTCTGAGTCTTAACTGGATTAGTAGAGCTGGGGGATGTTGTTGCTGTGTGCAATGTGCACTGTGTGTTGTCATTCCTCATATTGTTGTTCACTGTCCAGTGGGAGGGAGAACATTCTCCTGATGAGAAACTGGTAGGTGGCCATTTTATGTTCAGTTTTTAATTAAAATATCTGACCTATTTGCCATAACTGCTTTGTCTGTGTGTACTGCTTGATTCCACAACACTATAACATCTTCCTGTTCATACAATTGGTTGGGTGTGTGTGTGTGTGTGTGTGTGTGTATACCATTTGTCTGTTTCATTGCCTAGGGTTTTGTCGTTGTCATCATTGTTTTATTATTATTATTATTGCTATGTAACTGCTATAATTTCACATATCTCCATGCATACTGCAGAGAAATCACAGATGTAATAAACAGTAGGAAGATTCTGAAAACTAACCAAAATATGACTTTCTTGGTTACAGGAATAGTGTATTTAACATCCAAAAGAAAATCATGTGAATAATATTAGGTGTTAGAAAGGGCCTCCTAGAGAATATTATTTAGGAAGCTTAATATAATTTGCCTTGCAAGTGAGTTCGTACTGCAGTTAATATCATCTGTTGTGGACAACTTTGTAGAATTTCAAAGAAATTCAGACTTACACAATTTAAACACAAGATGTCAGTATGACCTCCATATGCCAAATTCTAACCTTACTACCTAAAATAAAAAATGGTGTATTTGAACATGCATTAAACAAGTGTTTCTTCTGTTACCTCTGCATTGTACATAAATTTATCTCAGGCAAAAAAAATTCTTAAGCTATGTGCAGACATATGTAAAATATTACTTGGACTACCACGTTGACTTAGATAATACTATGCCAGCTGTTACTGGTGCAAATAACTGAAAATTTTCTAGTTATATGCACTTCACCCATTTGCACTAGTGTTTTGTATATAAAAGTCTATTCTACTCTAAGCTCCTTAAACACAAGTACTTTCATACACTAATGGAATAGTGGTTTCCTTTGACAAATCTACAAACACTCAGCATTCACTTACACATGCACCAAAGACTAAGATGTATTATATCATAAGATATTATTGGAGAAACTACACTTTTATGGAATAAGGAATAGTACAAACTCATGGTTTCAATCTTATTTGGCAAACTGATGGCAATTTATAGAAACAAATCATAGCGATACTAGAACTATTACAGTGCACAGGTATAGGTGCTCCTATACAAAAATAAGACATGGTGTGCCACAAGGATCAATACTTAGTCCATTATCGTTTTTATTATACATAAATGACCTTCCCTTGAACATCGATGGAGCAAATTTGATTATGCTTGCCAACAATATTAATGTGCTAATCAATGACAATGATGTAGGTGTCTTCAAAACAGAACTGATCAGGTATTCATAGGGTCAGAATCGTGGTTTCAAAGGAATGAGCTTATAATAAATGTAGGTAAAACAGCAGTTATATCTGTTCATACTAGACAAAAAAGTGTCCAGTAAGACCTCAAGTTACTTTTAATATGATATGATATTGATAAAATAAATCTAATCTCTACAGCTGAGACTAAATTTCTGGAAGTCTATATTATGGAGACATTAAAGTGGAACACCCATGAACAATCATTAGCAAATAAATGGAGTAAGGTATCCTTTATGATTAAGTCTCTAAAAGATATAATGAGTCCCTACACGATACATAATATTTACTTTCCAAACTTCGAGTTGATTTATAGTTTGGAATAATATTTTTTTGGGGGGAAAGGACGATTATTAAAAAAAAAGAATATTTGGAATTTAAAAAAGAGTGATTAGATCAATGATTGGAGTTAATTCAAGAACATCTTGCAAGTAGTTATTTAAAGAAATTAAAATCTTCACATTGGTTTTCCTATATACATATTGGAAGTGAAATGTTTTATTAAAAAAATTATTGTCAGTCTCAAGAGCTAAACTCTAATGTTCATAAGTATAATATGTGAAGGAAGATGGATAACCATGTTCAATCATATAAAACTGACATATACAAAAAGAGTGTAATAAGTATGGTAACTAAATTGTATGATAAGATGTCTGCTTTTTTTTATTTCTGTGGTGCTGTGGCCCAACGTGGGCCATGGCCTCCTCATTCATGAGGTTTCTAGATCACACACAACAATGCATCACAGTCGGTAGGGCTTCTCTGGATGAGTGATCAGCCCGTCACAGAGACCTGTACCTGACAACACACAACACTCAACACAGACAGACAACCATGCCCCCGGAGGGATTCGAAAATACAATCCCAGCAAGCAAGTGGCCGTAGACCCACGCCTTAGACCACGTGGCCACTGAGATCGACAAGATACCTGGTTACATAAAGGAATCGGAAAATTTTAACGCCTCAAAGAAAGAGCTGAAATCATTTCTTTTGATATAATGCTTTTTACTCAGGGGAGGAATTCGTCTCTTTGTAATTGATAATGTTTAATGTTTTTTAAGCTTTTATGTATACACATTTTTATATGTGTTTTTCTCTTTACAATACTTTGTTGAGAGTTAATTCTTCAGCAATAGACAATATTTTTGTGGACGAATCTAGAATGCAGTCAATGATGTGAGGCATACCCGTTGTGTATTATCAAGCATAAAGCAAGGTTGATAATTAGTCAAAACAAAACTACAGCTTATTAGCTAATGATGGTAATCAAGCTAGCAACTACAACTACATGTTTCGGCCCATCTAATGGCCATCATCAGGTTGTACATTTAGCTTCAAGAATTTATGCAATATGCAAATAGACTTTGTTTGATGATGAAATCTCAATCATCTAACATAACAAACCATAAAACTAATCTAGATGTGTATAGTATATTATAGTGCACTGTATATTTCCGTGACTAGCAACATGGCTACTCACGGAGACTGTATTATTGACATTTGTTTATTGCATTCTAATGCGTTCGTTTGTTTTGTTTGTGTTTTTCCTGACAAATTTCATGTCCGACTGCTGTATGACAGAATTTGTGGACCTACGAAATGATATGTATGTATAACCTAAGTCACATTTAAATGATAAGTTGAATTGTATATATTTAAATTTATACTGTTAATTATGGACGAGACTATTGTCATACGTACGATATATCGGAATGAGAAATACAATTGCACTATCTCCAACAGAATGACTTATCCACCACTAGTACAGACAAGAGAAGATTATACAGTTGCTACACCTGTGATCACCCACCAGACGCATTTGCCCAGATTACTACTTGTGGGCACGGATTATAGTCTGTTCCTTGATTCGTGAACAGTAATTTAAAAGAGATGTTTAGTTATGAACTTCACAATAATAGCCATAGATGTCAGAAATATTGTGCATTTGAAGTCTTCGAAATAGAAGAATGTTTCGCACATGGATCTGATTTTCGCAAGAACGTAAACAGGCACAACAATGACAAAACTAAAATCGTGGTTTCCTTTTTTAACTAGCTTCTCCACTATCAATGAAGGGTCACGCTACCCGAGCATATAAGTGGGCTCAAATGTTAGAGTTTAATTGAACTGTCTATTGATGTCTGCGGAATGGGTCCATTATCCGTGGTAGAGATAGCAATGTCATTTTTCGTGCTACATAGTATGGGTGTGTTCGTTTTATACAGTAGCACAAGTTGCATGACTTCTAGACTTTTATACAATCTTAAATCGGGATGTGAGTAAAGCTAGTACGGTTTTGCTATTATGATTTTAAAATCTCATTCCACTGATTATACTTGAATTGTCTCACACCACGGATATAAGCTCTAGGACACAGAAAACCGGAGGTGGAGTGTGGGGTAATATGTTTTTGCAGTGCTGTGAGGAGCATGATTTTTGGGATTTCCCTTTCGTCATAGGGAGGTGTAATTGATGCGTGGCTGATAGTTTGATGTGTAGCTGATAGTGTTTTGCAGGAGTGGGGTAATTATTGCGTGTTCTTGCTGTGCAAAAGCCAAGCAGCGTGGACGTCTGGCTAGAATTGGTGTATTTACTTTTCCTTCATATTGATAAACCGTCCTGCGTTTAATGGACGGAAATTGAGTATTGTGCAACGTTGAATGCTTTCCATACTTGTGATTTAGTTGCGTAAGATTTGTTAACAGTGAATGTGGGTATCATTTACATCGCCGCATTTTCAGTGTTAAAAATTGTTTTATTATTAGTACATAAAGTAAACGTTGGGAAGTGAAGTAGAAGCTTTTGCCCATTAAGGCCTCGATTATTGCCATTTGTTGGGTTCTTGAGCGCTAGCATTTAAGTTGTTGCGCTTCATTTTGCGTGCTAAGGTTAGGCTGTGTAGCTGCAATTGTCGTTTCTTTAGCAGGTTAGCGGTTACAATGAGCGAAGAAATTCAAACAGTACATCGAGTTTTCTTTCTAAAATACTGCGTAATTTGGTGGTTGTGCGTACAGAGCGTGCATTAGGGTCACGTGATTTAACTCGTTGGCAAGACACACGACAGTACACTTGAAGGTGCGGCACATTTCATGCCAGATTTTGGTACTGTGCAGTTCGGTATGCAAATATTGCTTTTAGTTTAGTTATAAAACCTAATTGAGTGGGCAATTTGTTTGTCTTTGCCATCGTTTGATCAAGTGTGTTCTCATCACACATTTCATACAGTCACCTCAAGCATTACAAGCTCTGACAGTAGTGTTTTATTGTGTGTGTGATTCAACACACAGTAATACAAACCAGAATTTCTGGTTGAATAAGTGCATCACATTATTCAATTCATAAAAACTTAGGGACTGACTTGGCATACTGTAAGAGGGTCATGAAGAAACAAAGCTTTTGCTTATGGTAGGCTGTTGCCATAACATGCAGGCCACTTAGTGTGTAGAGATACTATGACTGTTACTACTACTGCCACCACCACCACTACTATTACTGTGGCTGCAGCTGTTACTACCATCACCATATGCCATACTGCAGATTGTCAGATCTGTTGCTGTGCAGGCTGAAGGAAAGGGTGAAGGAAGATGCGGGAAGTCAGAATATGTGATGTAGATGTAGGAAAGAAGCCTTTTGACCACAGTACAAAGGTTGTAAATTTCATGGTGGTATTTAGTCCCTTTGGTCTATTAGACTCCACTCTTTACGCTCTGCAGTACGCTGCCAACTTAACGCACCCTGCAATACTATTGCAGCTACCACCACCCTTAATGATACAATCATGATCAGTACCAAACATTCATTATGTGATTCCTGGCTGTAACACAAACCAGGTATGGGGGCTAAATGTTAAGGATGGGTGCCAGTGTTTGCTTTGAAACATGGCACCCATTTACCAAATCACACATGCTGTAATTGCACACGTGTTTAAAACATGCATCTTCAGCTGCTGTGAGAACTTCACACATTAAAAACATGCTGTTGCAGTTGCAGGCAATAGAAAAATTATGCCTGATTCTGACTACCTTTGGAGTCAGGATAGCTCAGTTAGTATAGTGACTGGCCTACAGGCTTGCTGGTCGTGGGTTTAATTTGTGGCAGGGGTAATAGATTATTATCTTTGAAAATATCCATGCCAACTTTGGTGCCCACCCAGCCTCCTCTGCAATGGGTACTGGCAGTGAATTGACCAGGGTGTGGACCAAACCTCTTATGTGTAGTGATGAGGCTGGCAGTGAGCTGAGCTGTATTCTGCGCACGTGCTGTAATGGTGTGCACAGGGAGAAGTGTACCTGAGAAAAGTTGGCTGAGGAGTTTTATACTGTATGTTGTACTTGGCAGGTGTAGCTGTGCCATTCAGATATAGTGACATGCGTAAGAATAAGGCCATCAGTGGTGGATGGGGGAGAGGCCGCAATGTGTGGGAGCAAGGAGGGGGATCAAAAACATTACCTTTAGATCAAAAACGGAGCGTCGGCACGGTTGTTGAAGGGAAAGGAGCGCCTAGCGTGCACAAACATGATGACTTGAACTCCACTCAGAATAGCCAAGTGGTTCAACAGATGCGAGAAGCAGACCCATCAAGTTCAGGCTTGCAAGTGCGTACTTGGTGGATGAAACGTTCAGGAGAAAGTGAATGCAAGGAGGTGACACCAGATAGTAGCATCAGCACTGGATGCGAAATGAGTGACATATGGCACTGTACTGAGTTTAGAGTCATTGTAAAAACAATGATAGACACTCATCCACAGAAAGATGATTATGTAGCAAAGATTGAGGAACATTGTATTGCACATGCAGTGGGATGGCGTCAGATGTTGGAAGGACCTTCAGGTGAGCAGAAGTCCCAAGTTCAGTCCAGTGATGTCGAGAGCAGTGGGGAGAATCAGTTTGTGGATCTGCCTGCTGAGGTAAGTTCCGGTCATATCTTAATGTTAGGTAGGGGCAACAAATGGTACAGGACACTGTGGTGAGCAAAGATGTGTTGTGTTGGTACTTGTTTTGAAATACCGTAATCAAACATAGTGTAGAGCTAGGAAGCTTCATGAATTGATATCCATATTGGTGCAAAATGTGAACATGAAATACTAAAGGCAGCTTTATTAATTTTTGACAGAATCGTCATTCATACATTGGTGCATTTTATTTTTGTGTGCACAGATCCACAGTCTGTTGTCCGAAACTCTTGGGGTTCAGATTCAGAATTTGTCATATTTTGAAAGGTAATACGGTGCATGTACTGTGTATTGCGTAACGGCCATAGCTGGGGTCTGGGGCAGCACTCTTCAGTCTAACACATCACCGGTTCTGCTGTGAAGCATTTGAATATTCACACTGAGTAGGACCGATAAAGGCTATCAGTGGTATTAAAATTTCCTTAAACTTTGTCATATACTTGCAGTTTATATATACAGACACACCTGTGTCATGATTGGCGTGGGTCAAAACTTTGGTTTTCAGAGTTTTTTGGATATCAGAATTCAGTTAAGCAATACTGGCCCAGTAATCACCTTGAATATTAATGTATTTGGTGCAACAGCCTACAGACTTATAGAGAATCAGTAATGTAATGATGTTTGGTGGGCCTTCTTTCATCCTAACAAAAAATGATAATTTAAACTGGAATTTAACCTTGCTGGTAATGTGTTGGTGTTATGTTGATCTGCTTACTCCCCAACCTATACCAGTATGCTCTACACTTTGCTACTGGCACTGTTATTGAGGGATCTAAAGCTCCACGCGTGGTGAGTCTACTTCTGCACCCAATTATGGGGACAGCCTCTTCCCCCTCTCATAAGGCAGCATGTACCCACTTGTGTGTGCTCCCTCTGTGCTTGGCTGTACTACAGTTACAATGGTTGAATGGTGGGGAAACCAAGTGTGTAAAGATGCCAGAAAGTAATGATATTGCTTAACATTGAGCATAATGGTACCCTGTAATGACACCATTAAACAGCAGCTGTAGTGATACCGCAGTTCACAGTAAAGCCATCATAAGCTTCACTCTCAGTAAAATATGACAACTCATGTTCATAGAGAAGGCTGGAGAGAGAGATCGCCTGTGCTGCAAACAGCAACACGGTACTGTGACCGTCTGACATTTTTGGATCTGCAGATCTTGGAGAAAGTCCGATGCATTTCTGTTACAGCCGTCAAGTTGCCATGATACGGGAGAAGAAAACGGGAATCAGGATGGACAGGAACAGCTATCAAGTTTCCCTGATACTGGAAAAGAAGATAGGGAACAGGATGAACAGGTAGTGGCTGCTGTTGCTGAAGAGAGAAGCAGTGCTAAGGAAAACCAGGCTGCAGGGGGAAGACATTGTAGTGAAGAGGGATGGTGGTATGTATATTGTACCCACCCACTAATGGCTTGTTAGAAAACTGTGACAGTTCGTTACAAAATGTCTAACTTTTGGATCCATTGCGTAGAACATGTGTATGTATGTGAACGTGTGTATGTGTGCATGCAGCGTAGGTATTGATGAACCATGTGTTTTATGATATGCTACCATGTGTTTCACATGATGGCATTTGTTATTGTAAAAGCAATACATAGAAGTGCCTTTGACATTCGGTCAGTTGTCTGTGATTACATATCTGCAATGCAAAATTTTAATGGGGCCTTTTTGTAGGGGTACATTGACTGGGGCATGGCAATGAGAGACAACCCATCCCATTATCCTGTTGTGAAAAAGAAAGGATAGAGATACACCTCTATCCTCGTGCCTTCATAGTGTATTACAGGGTGAACTTTACCTTGCCTTCACAGTACAGAAGTAACCCGAAAGTCATAATTTGTACGCTGCACACAGTGCAGTAAATTGGCATATACAGTTGCATGATGCAGGATATGGTTATTTTGGTATCTGATAGGGATGCCGATGGCCCAGCGCGGGGTGGTATTTTGGTGGATGGAAGTGGTGGAATAAATGATGACAACTACGGCTTGGGAGTAAGTGATAGAAGAAATGATGACGACGACGACTGGGGAAGAAGTGTTAGAAGAAATGATGACGACGACGACTGGGGAAGAAGTGATAACCATGAAGGAGAACAAGACAAGGACAGCTGGACAAGGCATGTGTTTGTAGATTTTCAATACAGAAAACGAAATTGTATTTGTATTACGAAGCATAAGATACTAATTCTGTGTACTGTTTTGTCTTACAAAATATAAGACATCAATGTATATGTAACTGTGATTCATAACAGAGTACTTCAGTGGTGAAGAATCATTTTTTAAATGTTTTATTTTGTTTCATTTGTATGATATGCCATCATGTATTGCACACTGCAGGGTTTTTATTGAAACACTTAGAATTAGATATGGCAGTAGGTATGTTAGCCATGATTGTTTAAATTTATGCAATGCAAAATTTTAATAAACCATACATTGTGCCCTGCGCAGAATATTTAACCTTTTGAGGCCTAATGTCAACTATAGTTGTCGTACCGCACCGCTAACCTCTAAAGTTGCATTTTATATATTTATTCAACAAATATAGGTACTGAATATTTTAAACATGGTATATACTCTCCGTTTTTTTTTTCTCTTCAAAATGCAGTTT
>Ga0136643_10002676_pt1 | contig 23386 bp, 12 predicted proteins | sample TergutLab28metaG_FD_96883 | JGI IMG/M metagenome (GOLD analysis project Ga0136643, IMG submission 96883) | Labiotermes labralis P1 segment gut microbial communities from Petit-Saut dam, French Guiana - Lab288 P1 (version 3) (version 3) | ecosystem: Host-associated > Arthropoda: Insects >... | reverse complement strand
GTGACCTCGCTGACCTAAAGGCATGGATCACTGCAGCAGTGAAGAATATCGATGCACCCATGTTGACGCGTGTGTGGCAAGAACTTGAATATCGCATCGATGTGTGCCGTGTCACCAGTGGTGCACACACCGAACATCTTTAGGTGTCCAAAAAAAACTTTCTCAGTTTTCCTGTGGCTGAGAACCATTCCATTAACGTAGATCCTTTGGTTTTCTTGTTATAAATGTTTGTAATCACGGAGAACATTATGAAACGCCCTGTATATTTCACTTTGTGCACTTACTGGTACTAAGAGATGGTAGTCACTCACAACAGACGGACATAAAAATACGAAATTGATTCAGAATGTTTGAATACAAAACGTTGAGAGCAGTATAGTTACAGTTTGAAACACTCAGTGATATCTCTGATTGTTTTTAAACTGTAACTTTAGCAAGGAACAATGTATGCTCCCTTAGGATGATCGTATGATCGAAACATGTAGGAGCGTTTTAAGTGTTTTAATGTGAATTTTAGATCATTAAATGAATACTCGTATATGTGCATTTGTTGGTGTATTAATTAGATATAATCGAAATTTGAAATACAAAAACTGTAAGGTTCGGAGTTCTTTACTCGCACTGTTATCGCATGTCAGTACGAGGTCCACAACCTTCACGACAAAATCATACAGCGATCCGACATATAGCCCTATGCTGGGCATCGCACTCCCACACATTATTGCATTCATTCTTCGCAAGAAGATGATTTAAGTATTGAAATCAGAATCAATATTACCTACGTGATACACTAAAACCATGAACTTGAGTGCGACTACGGGATTCGGAAACCTTCAAATGTAAATTGGAGTACCTTTTCAACTTGTTCAAATTATTAATATACCCATACGCTAATAATTTGCATTTAATAGGTTTCCATCCCAACCAATATAAATCTTATACAATTACATACATTTTAACCACTCTTAATGTATAGGATTTTATAACTTTTATAGTTTTAAACTATTGCACACCTTGTAAGGATTCCATAGTACGTGATATGCAACTGATTGTAGAGGCCAGTTGAAATGTGATGGCACACGCGCAGAAACCAGATTTCATCCTTCGGCGAAACGGACGAGTCTATTTAAATCGGCAGGGGCATCAGTTCAGTCGACTACTGACAGCCGAGGTGTGCGCATCAGCGGTAGTAATGCTGGATACACCATGTTCCGAGGTAGTGTGAAGGGTACTGGCTACCCACTCCTTTCGCCAGTTTCTCCTTCACTTCCCCTCCCGTGCGTCACCGTGTGCCATCACATTTCAATTTCAACTGGACTCTACATCGCGTCTATGAATGTTGGCCTGAAGATGGTCTAATAATACCAAAACATGTTGCCACAATACTTACTTATTTAATTACTCATTCCATGGTGCAGAGTCCTTCCTGAGAAGCTAACTGGTTTGCAGCTAGTCAAGAAATTCCCCGCATTACTCGGAACCCGAAGGTTCATTACCGCACTCACAAGCGTCCGCCACCTGTCTCTATCCTGGGTCAGCCCAATCCAGTACATATACCCACATCCCACCTCCCGGAGATCCATCCTTATATTATCCACCCATCTACGCCTAGGTCTCCCCAGTGGTCTCTTTCCCTCCGGTTTCCCCCAGCAAGACCCTATACACTCCCTCCCCTCACCCATACGCGCCACATGCCATGTTGCCACAATAACATACTCATATTTATACACTGTTGTGTTTTGACGGTAACTTCAAAACATTCTGTGTTACTTTTGAATTCAAACACAACGGGATGTCTTCGATTAAAAAAAAAATATTTAAAAGCGTTTCATTTCCATACCTTGCAGTTATGCACACTGTGATGGAGTTGCCGTGCACACGTCGCATGTCGTATTTCTTTACACCGTATTTTACTCCCACACGTATATATTGTTATGACAGTCATCAAGGAGGGCATTCTGCAACACCATAGATGGAAACAATTAGTTGCAAATAAATAACACCAAAAATGGGGCAACGCAGATTTCAGTCGGGTGCCTTCTGACGTGTACTGTGGAGGTGCTTGGTTCAACTCTCGGCTGGTACACCGACTATCCCGACGGACGTTATCTCCGTGAATTTCAGGAGCCCCTTCAGGCAAATGCAGGGACAGTATAAAATATTTTTGTATTCTTGTTCTTACCGCCTTGAAGATGGCCATATGAGTGGCCGAAACGTGCCGGTGGTCACTTTGTAACAAAATTACATTCACAAAAACACAGTGTATTTGCTGTTTTTTTAAAAATTAATTTTATACATCTAATTAATGCAAGGGGCATGGGGCACATCGAGCAGGGACGGTTCTGTAAACTATGCCACACCAAGCTCGACCGCAAGCGTTCCGATTCTTTGTACACACTATCGAACTACCTACCCTGAACTACATAACCCACACATTAATTAAGTTCCGATCCCGGTGTTTCCGTGGTCTAAGGCGCAGGCCTGCAGCCGACTGATTCTTGAGATCGCGGGTTCGAATCCTGTAAGGACATGAATGTTCGTCTCTTGTATTTGTTTTGTGCTGTGTAAGTAGGGGCCTCTCCGACGGGCTAATCTCTCGTTCACAGGAGTTCTACCGACTGTGTGTGTGTGTGTATGTTTAATTGTGTGTGATCTGGGAACCTCGACAGTGAGGCGACTTATGCACGAGTTGGGCTGTTGCTACACAGAAAGAACTTGTTTTGGGGTCTTAACGGCTCATTGCAGGCGCAGTAACACATCAACAATCCGTTTTTTAGTAAATTTTCTCATAAATGAGTTGGTTCGATCATGTTCGGAAAATTAGGGACAGGAAGCAAAGAACGGGTATCGGGAAGTATTCCTTTGTAAATAGGACCATTAAAAATTGAAACCAACTACCTGCAGAAGTGTTACGGACTTTCCCTTGAAAACCTACGATTTTTAGAAACAAAGTTAGGAAAGCAAGTATAAAGGGGTAAAATGAAAGGAATAGAAGTGTGGCGAAAATCATCTAAAAGTGTAGTGAAGTGAAGTGAGGTGAAGTGTAGTGATGTGAGGTGAAATGGAGCGGTAGGAAATTTAAGTGGGGTTAAGCCAAATGAGAGGGTAGTGAAGTGTAGTTGGGTGAAGTTTAAATGAGAGGAAGCGAAGTGTCGAAAAGTGTAGTGAAGTGTAGTTGGGTGAAATGTAGTGAAGTGCAGTGAAGGTCTTAGTAACAGGGCGTCTAACATTATTAGAAGATATATATAGATCGTATGAAGTTTGCTGCTTATATGGTTTCTTCGTTTATCACATTCTTTCATATTCTTTTGGTTCCATTTTTTATCATTGTATATATGGTTGTATGTTTTGTGTGCTTTTGTTTTATTTTGTAAATTATGTATTTTTATTGTTATGTTTATGTATTCTTATTGTTACGTATGTTCTGTGCATTCTGTTCCATTGTGCTGCTCCATGTATTGTTTGTGTGTAAATGTGTACTGTACTACTGCCACCGGATGTCAACCCAATTGCAGTTAATTATCATCATCATCATCATTATATCATAAATAACACATCATACAAGGACTAGTTATGTTACAAATACTGTTTGCACTCCCTCAGTAACAACAATTACGGTTTTCAAGTGCTATCTGTTAATGCAGGTATAGCGAAAGAATGCCAAACGCCAAAACTGGTAAGTAACACAAAACACAAGTCCAAGGTCTAAATATCGGCCTGGAAATCGTCTAGCAAGGCAGAGGATTTTCGTGTAATTCCGTAGTTCCTCCAGGAGATTGCAGGATAGTATCTGAAAATAGATCGAGCCAAACTCCCTCAACATCTTATCCATTTCACAGTTTCAGTCATGAACGCCATAGTTTCAGCTACTGAAGGCGTCGTTAAACATACACGAACACACACTGTAAATAAATATATCTGGAGTACCCTGGGCACGAATGCTTCTTGTATTTTCGAGGAAACTCCGAAGGATGGAATCTGTACCGTTTATTCAGCCGCCTGACTGCAATCGGCGAAGGAGCGTAGAAATGCATGCAGGCAGAAAGAAGTACATGATGCGTCACAAAGGGGAAACTGGCGAAGGATGACAGGAGGGAATAACAAAGAAACACGAAGCGAATATGAGAAAGTGGGAGAGTAATCGAGAGTGGACAACGTGGGCCCACGCCAGTCAATCTACGTCACACGTGTGACGTCATAGCTTCAACATCTGTGACCGATAACACGCCGACGCGCCCAAGCGACGTCCATGGGCATTAGTCCATGCTGCTACTAGCCCACAAGCACGCAAATAATGCGATTTGGGAAAATGATTGACCCCAGCTGGGGCGCAAACCCCAGACAGGCAACTGAAACTGTCCAGATGCTAGTACAGGCACCGCCCCCCTCCCTAGGTCCTGCAACGCTGCATATACTATTCATATCGCCATCTTACGCTGCTGTTTGTTACGAAATCCGTCGTCCCAGTGTCAACAACAAAGTACATTTCTGAGATATGTTACGTTACGTTATTTAAACAGTCGGTGATCCAGGATATTTCAGGCATAAGAGTGAAGGGCGTTGATGGTACAGGTTCGATTCCCAGCCAAGACAGACTCTTCACCACACAAATGTGTTCATATCGGCTGCAAGGTTCACCCAGCAGCTTGTTCAGGGAAGTGTCTTTTGGACGCAAGGCGGCTCATCTGCAGCTGGCGCTAAGGTTAAAAAAAATATGTGGAGCCTTACCTCCACCTTCCCATACGTCTATATGGTGTAACGTTTAAGCAAAGTGGAAACTTTACCTTTTCCCTTGCCCAGAACATTATATGGCTATTCTACGAAGTTCTTACAGTATAAGGTTTCGTACTAACGCTTCAGGTATCTATGGTACCGGAAAGTTCACTGAATATTGCTGGAAATATTCAACCTTATGTAAATAATTAACCCTTTCGAAGCCGAGTTAAATCCCATCTGTAAGTCCCAGCTCGCCGATTTTTTCTGCGGGGTTTTTAAATTTTGCGCATGCTTTTCGAAAAAGCTGACTAAGTGTTTACACACAAATATGATACAGGACGGCTTTCATGACTGATTCAGTGTTGAGACATTGTGCAGACGATAAAAAGAGAGGATTGTCAATGCTGCCAAACGTAGGTCACCAAATAGCACGCGTTAAGATTGCTGGCATTACCAGGAGCTCGCCATATTCTCTACGTTAGTAGGCTAACGGTTAATAAATGCAGAAAAGCCACTCATCTCTTGCTCGTGCCGGTTGTTTGGGTGGCGAAGTGTGCAAGGATTGGCGACTGTTAGCCTTATAACTTTCACATGAATTGCTGTCAACAGAAATGAACAGAAATGCTTCTACACAACGCAGAGTCCCCTCAAAAATTCACTGCCTTGTGACTGTACTTCCGTTACAACAAAAACCTTTAAAATGTGGATGGGGGTGGGGGGTGTATTTAATCAAAAGAAAACAGGTTCTTAATTGAATACTTCTCCAGTTCCGACAAGATAGACTTAAAATCCACGTACAATCATCTCTACCCAACGAAATGCCTTTAAAGCAGAAAATGACCACATTACCGAGATAATATCTGTTTGGACTCTTACTCTACTGAACACTAACCTACAATGCAACCCCCCCCCCCCAACTTGCTCAACGCCCACATTACTATGCTCCATACTCAGGCTATATGCCACGTCTAACTCAAAATCCTCGATGAAGAGATCTCAACATCGATACGCGGCTGTATGCTTCATATAAACACACTTACGGCATACAAATCTTTCGGATGAAAAACCTGCTATTGGCCAATGTTGGCCGAAACATGTAGTTTTTATCATTTTCTAATAAACATGAATTAGATATACGTTGTTGTGTTATTGACTGTAATTACCCTACCCATTAATTGGACTCTTACTGTTTACTTTGTACATAATTCTGTAGCCTTCTGCGCTCCACAGAATGTAGTGTATCTGTGAACAAGCATTCCTGCCACAAAGGGGAAAGAACACTTTCATGAGTAACTGGAAAGTTTAGAGAAGGCAAACCGAAAATGTGACTGCCGCTCAACATTACGGTTTAAATAAGTGTACGTCTACACACGCAGGTTCTGCTGTCCTGAAGACAGAAGGGGAAGGTTTCTCGAAACACTGATAACATGTACCAAACTACACGGCGTCACAAACCAGAATACAGCGATTTTCTCAGTCACGCTCGTTAGAACCCTAAATAAAGTTCACCGTAGAGCAGGCCATGAAGGCCCAGATATAGAGTAGAGGTATAGCTATACTCTTTACTTAACCTCGGCGCTAGATGGAGGGGGGGGGGTGTTGTTAACGCCACGCCCCGGCCGTTTCACCCGCGGGAAAGACCCGGTACCCCTTGTACAGGAGGCTGGGTGGGCCCCCGGCTCGGTCTGGACGGGTGTGGAAAATCCTGCCCCCACCGGGATTCGATCCCCGGACTGTCCAGTCCGTAGCGAGTCGCTATATCGACTGAGCTACCCTGGCCCACCGTCAGAACCTCAAATATCACAAAGTAATCATACGGCCTGTGTTTAGATCATTAATAATTAGCCAAATGCAATCTGCGCTCTCTGCAATATTTGATCCATAGGCGCCTGCGCCAAACACAGAACCTTCTCAAAAACATACAGGTTCACAACCCTTTGCACTCCAAACCACTGCTGACCGCAGTTCTCAGTTGCTCACGAAGACAACAAAGGGAAGAAACATGAATAACAGCAGGCAGGTGATCCACACACAGTTGCAAGTATCTTAGTAATGCTGCTCACCTCGTTTCTCCCTCCCCCCATTGCGCCGTTCGCCAGCCGATGTCTGCTTGCAGCAGAACGGTCGCCACAAAACAGCTCAGCACTTTACAACAACACTGTCGTAACACCAACACCAACAGCCACCACCTACAGCTTGCAAATCCATAAAAACAAAATCGGCCTTGATTCGAGAAATGCAACAAACTGAATTCAGCGCCGTCCTCACAGGCTATGAAATTTGCACCATACGCTTGGCGCTGTCCAGTTCTTACGGACACAAATCTCTTGCTACACAGCTAGTCACATGACACCACAAAAGTTTTTCGAAAATTTTCTGAAAATGCCACATAAGAATAATTTATATATCCATCTTATTTAACAACTTGAGGCACAGAGCAACGGAGGAAGTAGTTTGGGTCTAAAAGAAAGGAAGTAATAGATGGCTTGGAAAAGATCAGAAAATGAGAATAATGAGAAGCTGAGCGCGGTCTATGGCGCAGGTCTGCAACCGCTCGATTGCTGGGATCACGGGTTCGAGTCCCGCTGATGGCATGGATGTGCGTCTCTTGTGTTGGTTGTGTGTCGTGTAGGTATCTGCCTCTGCGACGAGCTGATCACACGTCGAGAGGAGTCCAGGAGGCGGTCCAGGCCTCAGTTGGACTGTGGCGCCACGCAAGGAGATGATGAAATCAAGGAGGATTCAATAGGCTGGGCATGTGGCACGCAGAGGGAAAAGTCCATGCAGGGTTTTGTTGGGGAAATCTGAAGGTACGATCCCACTTTTTAAGAACTATGACGTAGATGGGAAGCTAATATAAAACTAGATCTTCAAGCAATAGGATGCGAGGGCGCTGATTGGATTCATCTGGCTCATAATAGGGACAAGAGGACGGATGCTGTGAATAAGGTTCATGAACCTTCGGGTACCTCAAAATGCGGAGGACTTCTTCACTAGCTGAGTTACCACCAGTTTCACAAGACGGACTACGCTCCACGCTGTTGGCGGCTACACGCGAACTGCATCATTTAGCACAAAAATTCTGCATTTTCTACACAGTGTTAAGGCACTGGCCTCATATTACTCCGTCATATTTTCCCCAAAGAGCCTAAATTGATAGATTTTTGAAACGGAGACGCAGTAAAAGTTTCTGTGAATAATAATAATAATAATAATAATACCAATTTTCAAACACCAATCCAATAACTTCGAGGTTCAAAGACTAAACGTTCGGAAAGTATATGAATGTTATAAGCCTGAGGTACCATCGTCAAAGATATCGAATCCCCTTGACCATCGTCAATAAAAAAGAGGCCACAAGTTAAATTCTAATACGGTTTTCAGGTGAGACATCGCCGTTGTGTTCAATAAATCAATACAATATATATATATATATATATAATCGCACAGTCTAACACAACCTTTTTATTAAGTAATTACAATTAAAAGATCATTAAATCATTTTTAACAGCAACATGTTTCGGCTCTTCTTAAAGAGCCATCTTCATGCTGAGTTCTAAAAAAGTGTTACATACAATTCACAACGCTTTATACCTTTTTACGTTTATGGTTCCGTGCATCGCTGATCTATATCAATAACTGTCCAACGAGATGCAACACAAAACAGTCTATTTATTATTCTGTAAGTTCACTCTACATGTTTCGGGTGTCAACCACACCCACCATTAAGAGAACACAAAACTGTAACCGCAGCCTCCGGTACTGGTCATATTTTTCTGCAGCTACCTCCCTCCAACATGGCCAAGCCAAGCTGATGAGGGTGTGGTTGACACCCGAAACATGTAGAGTGAACTTGCAGAATAATAAATAGACTGCGTTGTGTTGCATCTCGTTGGACAATTAATGATATAGACTTTTACTCATTATTTATCACTCTTAAAAAGACTCAAAAGCATCATCTTCCTCGAAAAACAATTTGCCTCGCTAAAGAACAGCAAATTTTATGGACAGTGAAATGTAGTTCCTTGCCAATTTTTGTAAATTTTTTAAGTGGGGTGCGCTATAAATTACAGGACATTTTAAATTCGAAATAACGCAGTAAGCTTCATTCAGACGTCGCCCCTTTCAATACTATTTGACCGCCCCCTCCCCCATCTGAAGGCACTTGGTCGACATGTAGAATACGTGTTGACGGCATAACTCGCAGCGTGTGGGCGAAGCAACTGCTTCAAGTGCCAACAGCAACAGTAGAAGCTAAGGTAGTAAGTATGTAATATTAGCAAGTGCGTAACGTCGAAGACCTTGCTTACGTGCCCTGCGTTAAGCTAGGTTAAGAATAGCACTGAGAATTATAAAATGGTCAAAATACTGAGCTTTATATATAACCAACAGTCTGAGTTAATGCACTAAGGCTAACTTAAAAACAAATAATCTAAGGTAAGCAAACGTTAAGGAACACAACAATGTTCCTCCTACACAATCGTGCTAGTGCCATTAAATGATGCGGAATTACGTAAAAGAGTTGGATTCGCATTGCCGTCTACAGTTTATACAATACACAGCGAGTTTCTTGCTATACACGCGCGCGGAGTAGGGCGGTAGCGATGGACACTCCACCCGTCAAGGACAGACGGAGCCGTTAACACATGAGCACTGTTAGCTGTTCCGTTGCCCACACAATACACTGTAATATCCTCTGAGGTGTAATGTTATGCATTACGGCAGTGCAAAATTTCATGTACACCTACATTTTCCACTGCGTAGGCGGACAAAAGGATCAGTCCAGGTCCGAGGCCTTTTTTTTTGAATGACTCGTAACATGATACGCTTTTATGGTGAGGAGTTGCTAACAACTCGCCCGACCCCCGAGCTAAAGGACCACCCCCTGTCGGCTGTCTGCGACTGCTTATTGAATATATTCGCACCTACCCTTCATATTGGAGGCCGTTCCTCCATCTGGGACCTAAGGACGCACCATGCAATGGTGAAAGAGACCCACTTATTGGGCCTAAGAGGGACACGGTAACAGGGGGGTGAAGAAACTACATTAGGGGAGCTTAATGATCTGTACTCCTCACCCAATATTGTTCGGGTGATAAAATCGAGAATGAGATGGGCGGGGAATGTAGCATGCATGGGGGAGGGCAGAGGTTTGTACAAGGTTTTGGTGGGTAAAACTGGGGGGAAATAAACCACTTGGAAGACCGAGGAGTAGATGGTGGGATAATATTACGACGGATCTTCAGGAATTGGGATGTGGGGGCACGGACTTGATCGATCTGGCTCAGGATAGGGACAGGTGGCGGGCACTTGTGAATGCGGTGGTGAATCATCGGGTTCCGTAAAATGCGGGGAATTTCTTGAATAGTTGAGAAACAGTTTCTCAAGAAGGACTCTGCTCCAAGGAGTAAGTAAGGGAGCGCAAAATAGTAACCGAATGACCCCCGTAGCTATTTAAACCCTACAACATGATCTAGGCATTAGGTGCTTCCAAGACACAGGAAATTCGAATACAGGTCTACATAACGTTACAGACTAGAAGACTCCACATAAAACAAATCTACTGGTTTTGCGTTTATATGCTTCAGGAGTATTGAAATTAGGCTACGTCACAAGCAACTAAACGAACCACATAATCTACACTGTGACGAAATGTAGAGTTTCACGTTACAGAACGTGGTACATACGTTTATCCCTGGAATTCAATGGGCAAACCCGATCAAGACCGTCTCCTTCCACATTTTTACCCTTCTCTTTGTTGGCAGAATGGCCGATAGTCGCAGCTCAGAGCGCAACATTTCCGCTCAGCCGATCCCGGTGGCCCCGCGGTCTAAGGCGAAGGTCTGCGGCTGCTCCACTGCCGGGATCGCGGGTTCGAATCCCGCTAAGGGCACAAATATTCGTCTCTTGTGTTCGTCGCGTGTTGTCATGTAGCGGTCTCTGCGACGAGCTGATAACTGGTTCAGAAGAGTCCTACCGAGTGTGGTGCGTCGTTATGTGTGATCTATAAACCTCAACAACGACGCGGCTGAGACCTTTGCGCCACAGGAAAATATCGGTAAGTCACGAGTTCCAATTTCGACTCTAAGATCAGTTATCCAACTTATTGACACTGGTTCTCTTCAGTTTCTAAACGAAGATCCTCAAATACGAACAAGAAAGTTGTAATTCCACATTATTTCTAACGTACTGTTCCCTTCATCCTATCATTCGAAGTTAAGCAATCGAAGCTGGCAAAAGCATCATTTAAATAAACAAAGAATACACAAAATAAACAAACAGAATGAAACAACAGGCCCCTTCCAGGCGGATGCATTCCGTCTCTAACTACAGCGTGGCAAAACAGACGATGAAGCCTACAGCTGTTGGTCTAAACTGGCGGGGAGGTGTACTTGCGGTCACACAATGTTGCAGCTGCGAGGTTTGTATCTTCCTACACTTCGCTGTAACCCGTTAGGTGGCGAAATCAAAGAGTAACCGGACAATAATTACCACACTGACAACAAAACGTATTCTGTTTCATTTAAAGAACCATTCCGTACCGCGCAGTAAACACTCATCATCTCGTCACTTTTAAAGCATAATTCCGACGCGTTTAGGAGTCCGTCTGTGTTACCTTTTGGAAGTTGTTGATTGTTTCTTCTCACACTTCAAAACGCCATAAGCACATGTTGATTCCGAGGTCACAATTTTTACACAGACTCCACAATTTACGATAACGGCTGAGATCTCTACACAGGTGTACATTAAAATATGCAGTGACTCAAATGTTGACCAGGTCTTCACACTTGAAAAATAATTCTGAATGTTCCACATTCAACTCCCTCAAGATGGCAAAGACAAACGTCGAAACGAGTCCGAATTACAGTTCAAAAGTCATTAGCTTATAAGTGCTGTGCATGAACTGCTGGTAAATAAAAAGAGATGTACAATATGATGCACTGTATATGCATGTCAAAAACTCGTAGTCTCGGTTATAACCAGAAGCCAATGTACGTATAACGTAACACTGAGGTGTGTTCGTGCAACATATTCTGAGTGTGCGTTTGTAGCCTTAGGTATCGAGCATGCAATACGCATGCAACATATTGTCATCTGTGGCCTGTCCAGCTCTACCACGTTTTTTTTTTCCCCACATTATCTCTTAAACGGCACTAAGTTCGGGAAAAAAATTCTTTTTGAACATCAAAAGTTTGAGTTTTCTTTTTCTCTACAAATATGTCTGCAAAATTTCTCATTCTAGGAGGAATCCAGTAAGATAATGTCACAAATGTACACAGGTCTTCATGTAAAGTATCCATTATTCTCGTCAGATTATAAGGAAACTTGAATTTTCTCAAAGGATTTTCGAAAAATACTCAAATATCAAACTTCATGAAAATCCATCCGGTGGGAGCCGAGTTCCATGCGGGCGGGCGGGTGGACGGACGGACGGACAGATGGAAATGACGAAGCAATTAGTCACTTTTCGCAGTTTTGCGAACGCGCCTAAAAACCAGTCACTTAAAGCTGTAGAGGGAAATAACTACCGTCCGTACTGATATCCGTACGAAACAACAATGCAGTCTGTGGGCAGAATGTGGAAATTTTCAGCTTCAAAAGTGGCGAGATTTAAAGCAATCGCTAGGGTTTAAAAGATTAGGAAAACGGACACGTTTACCAATAGAAACGAACGACAGAAATAATATGGCCGTCCAATGTGACGGGCTGCAATGCGAACCGACATCCGAAATGAAACACTACGAGCCATTCGCGCTACCGCCTACTTTCGAGTTGAGGGAACGTAAAACACGAAACGCGATACGCGGGACGCAAATTTTATAAAATAATTTACCTAACACACGGGTGCGAATCACGGCATTTGTCTCCCAAACATAACAGTCAATTGCAAGCCACTCAAGTAAGACACTCAAGAAAAATTCAGGGGAAAAACTAAAAGACACAGGAAAATGAATCAAGCAATAAGAATCGGATTAGGAATAATTCCCCTCAAAGAAATTACAGAATCAGCATAGTTGACAGGGTCTGCGCATGTTTTTAGGAGCCGGGATAGCTCAGTCGGTATAGCGAATCGCTACGAACTGGACGGTCCAGGGATCGAATCCCGGTGGTAGGCGAGATTTTCCACACCCGTCCAGACCGGCCCTGGGGCCCACCCAGCTTTCTGTACAATGGGTACCGGCTCTTTGCAGGGGGTAAAGCGGGCGGGGCGTGGCGATGACCATCCACCCACATCTAGCGCTGAGGTTAAAGAAAGAACAGAGCTATACTTCTACTCTCCCCATGGGCCTCGGTGGCCTGTTCTAGGGTGAACTTAACCTTCGGGCATGTTTAAAGGTTAGGGGACGAGAAATACCCCAAAATGGTCTGGGAAGCTAGAACAAAGGGGAAGAGACGCAAAGGAAATCCCCAACAGGCTTGGGAAGAAGGGATACAGATGATTATGAAGAGGAATTGAATGGAACCGAGTGACAGCAATAGCTCGGGACGCTGACGGTGGGAAAGCTCTTTGTAAACCGTCTATACCTACCGGTAGAAGAGGATCTACTACGTGAAGTGAAGTACTGAAGAGTAAGACAGTTTAGCTGAGTCAGTAGTAGACTGCGTTTGAAATGTGATGGTACACGCGCAGAAACCAGATTTCGTCTTTCGGCGAAACGGACGAGTCTAATTAAATCGGCGGGGGCGTCAGTTCAGTCGACTACTGGCAGCCGAGGTGTGCGCATCAGCGGTTGTAATGCTGGATACACCATGTTCCGAGGTAGTGTGAAGAGTACTGCCTACCCACTCCATTCGCCAGTTTCCCCTTCACTTCCCCTCCCGTGTGTCACCGTGTGCCATCACATTTCAACTGGACTCTAATATGGCTACATGCTGCCAGACCGAGCGGCACGGAATGCAGATTTTGCCTCATGCAACGTTCAGACAAGCTCCAGGGCCCAGCCTCTCCTATTCAACGGGTTATGGCCGAAAGGGGAGAGGAGGGGAAGATTGGGTGGGGAGAGACCTGACTGCTCACCTGAATGTAGTCTCTCTAGTGACTAGCTCTTTATATACGAATTTAGATAACAGTCTTACAGAGCTGAAGGCTCAAAGCCCATGGAAAACCGGAAAGAACGGAGTACACAGTGTACTCTATGTCCTTAGGCGTTCTTTAATTAAACAGTGTACAGTCAACACATCATGTGAAGGCCATGTCTGCCCCCCAGCATGTGTCAGCTACAAAACCTGACGTATTGATATAAAAGTCAGCTAGAATTTAGTTCTTCGGCGACAGGAAAACATCAGCAAACAATCGGGGGAATTTCAATACCGAGCAGCCCCTAGGACATCGTATGCTCTCATCACACTCCAACATAACACCTTCGAATGGACCATCATAGAGCTGCTTGTTCCGCAACATAAAATGCAGAGCTAAATAACTAAAACCTCTGGGACATTTTTCAACAACTGATTCATGACTGTAACGCAGTGTTTCCCAAACTTCCTTCCATGTAGGAACATACACAATAATTTTTCACATGCCGAGAAACCCCTAATGTTTACAGGCCGGAAAAGGTTTACAGCGGGGAGCACAACTCACTTCTTCTTCTTCGTCTTTCGTTCTTTCTTCTTATTCTTCTTCTTATTTCCTTCTTTCGTCTGTTTCTTCTTCTTCTTCTTCTGCTTCTTCGTCTTTCTTTCTTCTTCTTTTCCTGTTTCTTCTTTTTCGTCTTTCTTTCTTCTTCTTCTTCGTCTTTCTTTCTTCTTCTTTATCGTCATCTTCTTCTTCTTCCTCTTCCTCGTCTTTCATTCTTTCTTTCTTCTTTTTCTCCTTTTGCTACTTCTTCTTCGTCGTCTTTCTTTCTTCTTCTACTTCTTCTTCTTCTTCTTCTGCTTCTTCTTCGTCTTTCTTTCTGTCTTCTTTTTCTTTTCTTCTTCTTCTTATTCGATGGCACTACAATCCAATGCGGACCCTTGCCTCCTTAATGGACTTCTCCCAGTCAGCTCTGTTTTTTTTACCTCTCTTTCCAATTTGTAATTTTGCATTTATTAATACCTGTTTGTACACAATTCCAACCATCTGTTTTTTGGTCGTCCTCGTAGACGACTTCCCTGAGGATTATTGTTAAATACGTGACTTACTTGCACAACTCTCTTACTGCTACACTATTGTCACGAAAATTTATTGATACAGAGCTGCCATGCATAAAGCTACAAGTCAGCTTACACCCTACGAACAAAGGTGAGCATTTTTCCTGCCTTTTTGTGTATTACACAACGTTACCCTTCAAAATCAACAGGTCAAATAGGAGTAACTTTTACTGAAACGTGAAAATAAAATTCGATTTCCTGGTATTCCGATTTACTCATTTATTTATGTATTTATTTATTTATTCATTCCACGATTTATCGCAGAACCCCAAACTACGTAGCGCGGAACGGCAATTGGTGAGGTGACGTTAGGATGGTCACGTAGTCCCTGTGCAACGAACTGAAGAAGTGTGGAGGAGTGAAGGCAGAGATCCACGCATTCCTAGCCTCCACTCAAGATGGTGGTCGATGAACAACGCCATGGACCACCCACTGTATATCCGCTGCTCAGAGGCTGGGTCGGACCCACAGCCACTTTCGACACTGTGCAGGACAGATAAATCTCTGCCCCTGTCAGGACGTAAATCCCTGACTCCCCGGTCAACCGGTCCGTTGCGTGGACGCCACGCCGACTATGAACTACTCTGGTTCAGGATTCCCCAAGACCATAAGCTGGAACGTTCGCCGTCACTCTGTGGCAACTTCTCCGCCACATGTGACGAGCGGGAAGTCTACACACACAAGGCTCGGTTGCAGACGGCTTTATCTTCAGGAACAATTGAACAATACGATAGCGACACTGACATTCTGTACGCGTACAACACATACGGCCAAACGCACACAGATGGCATGGATTACACAGTCATGATTAGGAACAAAAATCCTGCCAAACAGATTATATGTATGTATAGCGTTTTTTACGAAATATGAATGGGATGACACTTTGGAAAATAGTCCATTTTTAAGGCAAACTGCAGTATGAATTTAACACCATAACTACAAATCCTACATCGGACTGCCCGTCAACTGTTTGTGTCGATACATACCATGTTTCATCAAAATCCGTTCAGAGGTACTGGAAAGTAAACATTTGGACAACCAAAACCTCCCTAAAATGAATTCACAGTACGCATTTCATAGGAGGTAAATCAGTCCCGTTACAGGCCTGGAGTGGCCTCAGGGTTCCAGGAAGTTAAGGTTCCAAGATTTCATGACTACGGCACAGGATGGTGGTAAGGTTGTCAGCCTTACGCAACCGGCCTCCTTTACCCCCAGAAAATGCTCCTGGTACTCATTTCTGTCAGAGGCTGAGTCGACCCCAGGGCCATAGTGCGATCGGAAGGATTTTATGTCGATGAAAAATTCCGAAGACACCAGCTGGGATCGAACCAGCGACCTTCCGATTTGTAGCACAGCACCTTAACCACTGTGCCACCGCGGTCCCCGGTATGCATTTCATGGACAGAATAAATAAAAATATTTACAGAAATATACTATGACAAATGGACGATGGGAAGCATAAGAAAGAAGAAGAGCCTCAGAATTTGAAACTGAAAAACAAATCCTTCATACAAGCAGAACAATGCCCAGTGTCAACAAATACCAGTTTTCATGACAGCATGAATTCTCTAGCAAGATGACAGGAGAGATCTTTTTTTTTTTAAAGAGTGCCGGACATCACTTAGCGGAAAGAGAAGAGAACAGGGAAGGCACAAGATGGCACGCAGCACTGTTGGGTACCACCAAACACAACACAAAACACTGACGCTCCTTCCAAACAGCCGCAGTAGAGGCATTGGTATCAAAATAGAAATGATCTTTGCCCATTTCTCGCGCTATCCCGTCATACTGTGGCGGAGGATTACAATATGACTTATGGCGCACCATCAGTACACCAAACCCACTCACACTTCCAGAGGTGGTGTTAACACCGCCAGCAAACTAAAATTATGACCTGCATAATTTATTAACATCCTTTCAAGTTATCTTTGCACTAGAAGCGCTAAATGACTTCTAAAATCTGTATGTGCAAAACAATTTCCAACATTAGCTCCCCTTTCTTTTTAGTTTACTTCTCTCTGTGTCTCTCTCTCTCTTAACGAAGGGATAAATCAAAATAAAATCAACAACTTATACTCACCAGAACGAAATTAAAAAATTCATTCATTCAATGAACCCAAGGAAAAGCATATCCCATGCATAAAAATATCAACGAGGAAATGTAACACTCTGGTCTAATAAAGTTACAACTGTCACAACTGCAGATTCGAAAGTTCCGTTTGAAGATGCAAACAGATGTTTACTCCTGGAGAAAAATCGGAAACAGTAACGCGAAGGAATGGGACTTACGATTTACATCCAGTAAAAGGGAAAGCAGTCCCGTTACAGGCCTGGAGTGGCCCAGAGGGTTCCAGGAAGTTAAGGTTCCCAGATTTCATGACAACGGCACAGGATAGTGATAAGGATGTCAGCCATACGTACCGGCCGCCTTTACCCCTAGCAAATACTATTCGAACTCATTTCTGTTAGGGGCTAAGTCGACCCTAGGGCCATAGTGCGATCGGAAGGATTTTATGTCAATGAAAAATTCCAATGACACCAGCTGGGATCGAACCAGCGACCTTCCGATGTGTAGCACAATACCTTAACCACTGTGCCACTGCGCTCTTCGGCTTATTATGCAGCGAGTAGTGGCAATTTCTTACGTTTCAGGACAACCTATAGGCGAAGATGGTCAAGAATCCAAATTATTTAGCCTTCAAGATTCGACCGATTGGTTGACCCGAAACGTCGGTACGAAATTACCATTATTCGCTGCGTAATAACCCAGAGAAGGACAGTTATTGTTAACTGTAGTTTATTTAAACGTGCTGACAAATAACTGAAGCTATACAGCGTCGGATGATCAGACTGGAAATATACAGGGGTGCTGATAAGTCCTTAGCCCGGCCAGGATGGAAACAAGCTAATATTTCTGTCAGAATGGCGTGAATTTCCTTTGGCGCCTTGCCTTGCAGGAATAAAACTTGATGACAGCTCGCGTCTCGATGTTGTTGAAATCGCGCGCGTCCCTGGCATGCTTCCGAGCTTGTTTCCTTCCTCGTTGGGCTACGTACTTATCAGCACCCCGGGTAAAGATGTGCAAAATTTGGACAGGAAGCCGTCGAGGCATAATTTAGGATAGTACGCCGGCAACCGTCGAGACGGACTGACGGAAAGCACCAAACACCCTCTGTCCGCGCAGGTCGAATCTTTGCCGAAAACAAGTCACACTTCGAAGTTCAAAGAAGAGGTCTTCCGTGGTTTGTGTCATTGTTAAGTCCCCGGTATCGCGAGATGCCAATCAACAAACTTACAGGTCTGTAAGGTGAATGGGTACTGATGACAGCACTCAACAGATCGTGACGAACCACTGCGTATGGACGGCATGCAAACCCACCTACTGCCGTTCTGCGTATTTTCCCAGCAAAAAGGGTCCAATATAATGTCAACAAGAAGTATCTTGTAAATGAAAGTATGTACATTTTATTATTATTGAACGACGTATCGGCGCTTAATTACAATGACGACCAGTCTTAAGACTAACAAGCTATTTTGTTCTGACTTAAATGCTAAATGAAGTACATATAAGCCCACGAAACTTAACGAATAATGCCGCTTGTCAGATAATGAGAATAATTGCACCCACCACCACCCTCACAGCGGTAAAAAGTAACATACATGTCAATTAATCACAAGGCTTCTCCCACTACAATGAGTGTATCGATACACTATTTCGCACAGAGTATATATTTCAATAATCGATATTAGATGAGCAATCTTGTTATACCTGACATATTGCATTAAATGAGGCAAACTGAACCGTAGCTCACGGCCAACATGTTACCATCGACAGAGTGTTATCTTGCAAGCGGAGTCATCTGAAATGAGAAGAGTCTTCAAACCCTTTCCATAGCACAAAATGCCGAGGCAGTTTTTAACACCTACATGCTGTTTACTTCTGGAGAAATACATGACGTTGCTATTCCTATAATAAAACCAACTAGATACATCAATTTCTAAAAATTTATTTTTGGAATAAAACTCTACATATTTCAGACAGTTCCTCTGTCCATCATCAGGAGTTTTTCACTGTACACACTGCAATGGTATATGTCATACAGGTTACAGTTACAGCTTGCGAGCAGGATCCAGACGGAACCAGATCCGTCCTGATCCTGCTAGCAAGCTGTCAGCAAACCTGACATATACCATTGCTGTGTGTACAGTGAAACACTCCTGATGATGGACAGAGGAGCTGTCCGAAACATGTAGAGTTTTATTCCAAAAATAAATTTGAGAAATTAGTGCATCTAGTTGGTTTTATTATAAGAATTTATCACGACGCACGGTCACCTGAACGTCAAATGACGTTACTAGTTAATGTTTACAAGAAAAAGTGCAAAAAAATAGCGACACACTAACCTAACTTTTTAAATTCAATTTTTTAATGATTTCTTTCTTATTGTTAGCAGTGCACGTTTTATTGCGCATGATGAACGGAAAAATAGAGAGGTACAATGATACATATGGGTCGGGTAGCTCAGTCGGTATAGCGACTGAGCTACGGGCTGGACGGTCCGGGATCGAATCCCCGTGGGGACGAGATTATCCCCCCGTCCAGACCGGCCCTCGGGCCCAAACAGCCTCCCGTAAAATGGGTACCGGGTCTTTCCCAGGGGTAAAGTGCGGCCGGAGCGTGCTGCTGACCACTCACTCTCTTCTAGTGCTGCGGTCGTGGAAGTGTAGAGCTATACCTCTACCCACCCTCTGGGCTACACCGGGCCTGTAACGAGATCACGTTTTACAATGATACATATTCATCGTTCATTCTGCGTACTAAATGTCACGTTGGCCGCACGCAGACCAAATTTTTATCAGTTGCATGCGCCACATAACACGCAGAACAGGCCTAGATTCAAATATTATTGCGTTTGATTTTTTAGGTCCCTACACAAGCACCAGCAGTCGGAACGAAATGCCTATCAAGGATCGTCGTTACGTTTGACCGCAGTGACCAATATCCAGCCTGTATCATGGAAAATAAACGCTGTGATGCATCTAGTCGGATGTCAACAAACCCCAAGTTAGCGAACCCGGGAGTACGATACTCAGCACTGTCATGCACCAGCGTCTTCACTTCAACACTGTGCTGTTCACTTGGCAAAACACTTCCCTAACGTCTGCAATATCAAAGCGTTACAGAACAGCCACGGCCGCTTGTACAGAGATCAAGAGGAAAGCAAACCAGAACGGTTTCCCACACAGATTCGCGTCACTTGAACACCGAGATCGCGGATTCGAATACTGTTCGAGGTATAGGTATGTGGGTGTACAGGGTAGTATTAAAACTGCAGTCCGGAACTGGGTATCAGGAGCAGTCGGTAATTCTGGGAGGTATTCAGGCGGAGGCACGTGCACCTTCCGAAACACTCTCCACTGTCTGGGATACTAGACGAAGGACAAAATTCAGAAATCAAGCAATCATATCATATCGCATCTTATGTCACGTTGAGAATCATAAATAATTGAAAGTTGCTGCTATAACACTGAAAAGGGACGAATGTATTCAAGGTGCTGGTAATGAGCGAACAATGCAAACACTCATGAGGCGAAAGACAAAAGAGGTTTACGACTCAATCAATGTCTGTCCTAGCGTAGCCACGTGTAAAATACGTGTCGGAGGAATCCCACATAGTCGTCAGCCAAACGCCACATTTCTAAATACCAGATCAAAATCGCTTTCAACATAATTCTAAGAGGCAGAAGCCCCAGACTGGCAGAACAAAAAGGTCAGGCACACAGCACGTCCGCCATTTAATTAATAAACTGAAAGGTGATGTCACAAAGCACTGTCAACATGGTAGCAAAACACAGTGGCACAATCAAATGACAACTTCCCGTTAATGAACATGGGAACCGATGGAGGTGACGAGAGGTGGCTGACCCGGAGGTACGTAACGAAGAAGATGAGAAGGGAACCAGCAACTCATAGGTTACTTCCTGGGACGTGCAGGCGACGGCAGATGATACTAACAGCTCGAAACGATAAAGAGCCCTTCGCTGAAAGGACAGAAATCACAAGATGAGTTTCACTCCAATCTCAATGAACAGCAACTGAACAGCCGATGAGAAAAAGGGTACAAAAAATCTGGTGGAATAATACAAACACCTGCAACTAGTGATGAAAATGACAGAAGTGAATTCTGAATATTTCTGCCTTGTATAGTTGAAAATACCATCCTGAATTGTGGGCCGCGTAGCTCAGTCGGTATAGCCACTGACTAGGGCTGGGCGGTCCGGGATCGAATCTCGGTGGGGACGAGATTTTCCGCCCGTCCAGACCGACCCTGGGGCCTCATGTAAAATGGGTACCGGGTCTTTCCCAGGGGTAAATTGCGGCCAGGGCGTGCTGCTGACCACTCACCTCCTTCTAGTGCCGCGGTCATGGAAGAGTAGAGCTATACCTCTACCCACCCTCTGGGCCACAACGGGCCTGTAACGGGATCACTTTAGCTTTACCTATTTTTACCATTCTGAATTGAAACTTAATCAATAAATAACTTCATAAATAATCAGTAAATTAATAAATAACAAATACAAAGGAAAGGGAAAGAAAAATGAAACTGAAGCACTTGAAAATTACTAATTATTTCCAAGGAGCAAAGTACTGCATCGGAAGTTATCACAGGCTCACAAAATCAGTACGTTTCCCAAATTTTATGAAACAGGAAGATCGCTTGCCAAGCTGACAACAGCCCGCTACTGGACCTTGTCATAAGCAACATGAATCCAGTCCACGTACCCGCCCACCGATTTCTTTACGATTCATTTTAATATCACCCTCCAACTTACGATAATGTCTTCCTTTCAGGTCTGCCAAGTAAGTTTTGTAATCATTTCTGATCAGTGCACAACAGAACATCTCGAGAATCCACAGGGTGGAATGTGGCTTGCGTTTTATGAAGGATTTACAGCAGGATGTGGAATCGGCGTACTTACGTTCCAAACACACCTACACCAAAAATTCTCATCCAAACCACGAGAAACTAAGACCCGAAAATTCCTGAAAAACCCATCAAATTCGAAGCGAATACTGATCTCCGCCCAGTGCATGAATCATAACACTTAATATATAATTTCGCGTAATCCCACTGTTTGTGGTCACTTTCCGACTACCGAAAACCATTCTACCACAATTAATTCTTCACGCACGGCTGCGACGCATAATTCTTTTGCATTCACACTACAATAAAAAGTGCACCCTTGTACAGGCACTGAGGCTCTGTTCAGGCCGTACGGCCCACAAGGGGAATAGAGGTATAGCTCTACTCTTTCTTGAGCACGGCACTAGAAGGGGTGAAGGGTCAGGGTCACGCCCTGGCCGCTCTTTACCCCCGGGAAAGACCCGGTACCCGTTGTACGGGAGGCTGGGTGGGCCCCAGGGCCGGAGTGGACAGGTTCGTAAAATCTCGCCCCCCCCCCCACCGGGATTCGATCCGCGGACCGACCAGCCCGTAGCCAGTCGCTATACCGACTGAGCTACCGGGACCACGAAAATAAAACAGCACAATTTTTAAACTGCAATACGGGTTTGCATATCGCCCTGCGGGTATGCCTCTTTCACGCAAACAGGGTTTCCCCATACACCTGCTGTTTGACTGCAAGTGACGTAACAGGCCAATTAGTATGGAGGATGTGCAAGCGGTAGGGACGTTGCACGTTCCAGACACAAGACATTATATCGGCAATGCATCCGTCCGGTCGTCAGTAATGATGCTTCCTCAAGTTCTGGTTCCATCTAACGGACAAAGCAATATGGTCACATGAACATAAAAGCAATAAACTCCACAGCAACGATACTGCACTGAGCTGATTGTAATGTTATTTGTACTGCTGAAAATGTATCAGGGACACATGGACCAAATACACTTCAGAGTATGGTAACAAGAAAGACGCGTAACGCACTACTGATGTAACTCTAATATTGACTGTCAATACCGAGGGACTAGCACTTGCAAGCGAGATCTGCGAACTTCTGGAATCTTACGCAGAGCAGATTGGTAATTCAGGACAGCCTATCAGCCCCATCTTCACAATGATCCTTGAAGATGGGATCGATAGGCTGTCCCGCAACGTCGGTAAGGAATTACCCATCTGCGCTGCGTAAGATCCCAGAAGAGCGCAGATCTCATTGGCACTATGGGGGAAGCCTGAAATCCATGCGTGGTATTTACAGCTGTTACGGGAATAGCAGGAACTGACAGAAATTAAGTAGTCGGGGGTCTGCTGAATGTTGTACGATGAGTAGGCATGTACAGTGTACTCGTCAACATATATCATAAGATTAATAAAACAAAATAAATAAATAAAAATAGAAGAAAATAATTCGCATTGTACAACCAACAATATGCAACGTTTCACAATTTATTTATTTCTGTAAGACGCTCTACGTGTTTCAGACGGTTTTTCCGTCCATCATCAGGAGCTCAAAACTGCACATACAGCGTCAGGTATTTGTCAGACCGTTACTGCTACCTGCTGCTAGCCTGGCCAG
>Ga0136643_10002675_pt1 | contig 23390 bp, 8 predicted proteins | sample TergutLab28metaG_FD_96883 | JGI IMG/M metagenome (GOLD analysis project Ga0136643, IMG submission 96883) | Labiotermes labralis P1 segment gut microbial communities from Petit-Saut dam, French Guiana - Lab288 P1 (version 3) (version 3) | ecosystem: Host-associated > Arthropoda: Insects >... | reverse complement strand
GTTCACTGTAACACACTCCATTCAAGCTGCAATACCACTGTCCACCTGCTGTGCAGTATCCTCCAGATAATGTTCACTGTAACACACTCCATTCAAGCTGCAATACCACTGTCCACCTGCTATGCAGTATCCTCCAGATAATGTTCACTGTAACACACTCCATTCAAGCTGCAATACCACTGTCCACCTGCTGTGCAGTATCCTCCACATTATGTTCACTGTAACACACTACATTCAAGCTGCAATACTACTGTCCACCTGCTGTGAAGTGTCTTCCAGATAATGGTCACTGTAACACACTCTATTCAAGCTGCAATACCACTGTCCACCTGCTGTGCAGTATCCTCCACATTATGTTCACTGTAACACACTCCATTCCTGCAATACTACTGTCCACTTGCTGTACAGTATCCTCCACATTATGTTCACTGTAACACACTCCATTCAAACTGCAATACTACTGTCCACCTGCTGTGCAGTATCTTCCAGATAATGTTCACTGTAACACACTTCATTCAAACTGCAATACTACTGTCCACTTGCTGTACAGTATCCTTCACATAATGTTCACTGTAATACACTCCATTCCTGCAATACTACTGTCCACCTTCTGCGCAGTATCCTCCAGATAATGCTCACTATAACACACTCCATTCAAACTGCAATATTACTGTCCACCTGCTGTGCAGTATCCTCCACATAATGTTCACTGTAACACACTCCATTCAAACTGCAATACCACTGTCCACCTGCTGTGCAGTATCTTCCACGTAATGTTCACTGTAACACACTCCATTCAAGCCACAATACCACTGTTCCCCTGCTGTGCAGTATCTTCCAATGAACTTACCTTAAACCTTCGCCCTAATCACATCCAACACTCAACTTTAACACTCAGCACAATAAATCTCACTGCTACACACAACAGTTACCGCCGTAACACACAGCAAGCTGTTCCCAATACAACTCATAAAGACTCTGTTCCTGTGCAGTCTGCCTGTGCCTTACATCTTGTGCTTGTTGTATCTTATTTACTTATCTTAAATTCACTGGCTGTCCGAAGCAGGACAATCAGCATTATTACCTCTTACCGCCATCCTAAAACGGCATTATATTCAGTCTTTGGGGCTTCGCTTAGAGCTGGAGGAAAGGTTACGAAGCTTCTATTTATCCAAGCAACGATGCTACACTTCCTTCAAGTGGGGTGTTTTTCGCATGCTGTTGCAACAGCGGCAATATTTATGAGCTTTTGCAATATCGCGAAAAGCGAATACTAGAGCCGTTATGTCTGTTTCTCTCGGTTCCGACTGGGAAGATGTTCATGAAACCTGACGTTGTAGGACCTTTGGAAAATCTGTCGAGAAAATGAAAGAGGTTACTTACGTGAAGACTATATAGGGGAGAGTGGGGCAAGTTTGGAACTTTCTTTTAAAATCTGATATTGCCATTGAACTGAAAATGAAAATTGATTACAACCAAAAGTGAAATACGACACGGCACTTCTTTTTTACTATTATGTGTTACAAAACATTTACGTCGACTCATTTTAATAGAAGGTCCCTTATTTTATCCATAAATTTTGTCAAAAACTGCACCAAAAGGGGCACCTTTGATAAAAGTAGCATTCACCTTTGGACATTTTAAATCTTTTAGCAGAAAAGTCAATATTTTACGTAACAAACCGTATTATTCTCATGAAGAAACATGGGTCAACAACAGCTGAGAATCGTTTTTGATTGAAAGGGAAAGGTGACCAAGCGTAAAATTGTGTCTTTGTCAGTGCATTCTTGCCTTTTTTTTTTTATTTATGTTACATTTCAATTGTTCAACCACACGCAGCGTTGCATTTTTGTGTTTGTGAGCTTTCTGGGGAAAAGATTCTTGTTTCGTGCCTTAAAACTCTTCAAAAATCTACGCTTCCATTTCCTGATTTTGCCAGTTTTGTGGCGTGGGTCGAGCTAATATTTTGGTAGGGCCCAACGCAAATTTTCTGATTTGTTTATATGAGAGACCATAATAAATTCTTGAACTTGAAATGATATATCTGCTTCATATATTTCTTTCCTCGGTGATGAAAAACTGTCACAATGCGTGTTTAGATGAAACATTCGCTTGGATTTTACATTTCCCAGGTTCTTTCTTGCCTTCTGCATTCGATAGAAAGTAATAGAGGCATTTAGTACTAACAATATAGCAGTTTGGGTCATTACAATAAAGAGGCTATATATAAGTTACTGGATATACAAGTATAATCAGCCCACCATTCTCTATGTTTTCGCCATGACACATAGAGTAGTAACCAACATATATATATATATATATACACGTGTATATATGTATGCAGGAGTGGTGATAAGTCCTTAGGCCGACCAGGAAGGAAGCAAGCGACCAAACTCGGGATTTATTCAACATAATCCCCAAGAAGCTCAATACACTTCTTAGCCCATTGCTCTAAATTTAGCAAGCCACTCAAAAAAATTCACAATATTGTCCGTCCAACCAGTTCCCCGCAGCTGCAAGGACTAATGGCTATGGACTTTTATACGGTATGTACCGACAGTTGCAACTGCCATTTCACATATATCATCCAACAGTTTTATCACACTTTCCCTATACTTTAACTTTACCAGTACGCATCTCATTAGGCCGTCAGAACAGTTCTGTAACTGCCAGCTGCTGAATGACCACAGACTGTAAGCTGCTGTGATCCAACACACTAAAAGCTATATATGTTCAATAGATATGTATTGCATTTCTATATTGTTTTGGAACGTTGTGTTGACGGTCTGTTGAAACCGAAACATGTAGCTGTTCTTGATAAAGGCAGCACTGTGATTGGCTGAACATTAGAACGTTCTTTATTGAGCGTTCTAAAACACAGCGGACGAACTGCGTTAAATTAAACAATAAATAGCTGCATGCTGTCCGATACACTACATTGACACGATATCGATAAAACGATTTGTGTCAACCGAAAATCAGAATTGTCTCCTTACTTGTACTCTTTGTGCTCTTCGCGTGCCAAGTAGAAAATTATCGGTACATTTTTATTGTGTTTTAAAACGGCACAGTTTCTAATAAAGCTTACAGCACAAAGCGGCCTTAGTAGTTGATATATGACACTTTCACAACATCGGCTCTCATTCGTCAAAATCAGTCCGTTTTAAAACTGCATACGAAACTTCGGACGAAATATTTTTTGCTAAATAAAATATCAGTTTGGAGACTAGTGACGTAAGCTTTGCCACTACTGCCTCAAATCCTCCCTCAATGTAGTGTGCACGTAACAAGCGCAAAAAGCATTAGATTCAAACTTCAGAATTTAAATTACATAAAAAATTTCTGTGTCTAACATGTGTGACGTCACAACTATAGTGTGAATAATATCATTGTCATGTTATAAGGATTCAGTTGATTCTTACCATATTAGTAGTGGTGATAGTGATAGTAGTAGTAGTAGTAGTAGTTGTTGTTGTTGTTGTTGTTGTAACAGCACTGAAATATCTCACCATCTTAAACGAATCCACATTTAGACCTTTCATGTTAGCAGCACCATTTATTCCTGTATTTAGTGCACATTATATTGCTAGCTTATGTATAGCATTAAGACATAGAATTTCTGTTGCGTACTGAAAGTGTAGCTTACTGTACACATAATGTGTACCCACCCTGTATACCGTCTGTGGGTAGAGCCTCCAGTAACTGTACAGCAGAAACAACAGTTTGGACAGCTCTGTATATTTATAGTGCTGTATATATATTGCTGCTATTGCTATGGTGACCAACACTCAGTCCGCCCTACCTGTTGCCGTGTTGCGCTCACAGTAAGGCCCACAGTACAGACGGTACACCGCACACTGAATGGTTAATATTGTAATCAGAACAGGCCTTGTTTTTCATGTTAATGCTGAAACTGGAACTGCTTTACAGATATTTTATAGAAGTATGAGTAGTGTCAGTACCGACCAAACTGAACTGTTTGATAATGTGTTACGTGGAGTTTCAGAACATCTGTTTAAATGAGACATGCTTAAAAGACATCTGTTTCTATCACAAACTATTTCCAGATTCTCCCACTACAAACCGTTCTCACAGTGTCAGCGGCACTAAATCTAGTGCTGCTGTTCTAACAGCCGGTTTGTGTGCAGTTGGTAACTTTAACGCCGGAATGATCTGCAGTTGTATGACGAACGGTGTGGGTCGAAATTTCCACCCAAACTGGCCGCAGTTTACTTGTTGGTTTACCAAACCACATGTTACTTTACTGAACATATAAAATGCTGCTGTACTGCTAACTCTACTGAACATATACAGTTCTTGTGTACGGCTAAATCTACTGAACTTATACAGTCCTGCTGTACTGCTAACTGTACTGAATATACACAGTAATGGTGCACTTCTAACTCTTCTGAAGATATACAGTACTTCTGTACTTCTAACTGTACTGAACATATACAGTACTGGTGCACTTCTAACTCTACTGAACATATACAGTACTTCTATACTGCTACCTGTACTGAACATATACATTACCTCTGTATTCTAACTATACTAAGCGTATAGAGTACTGGTGACCTGTTAACTTTAGCGAACGTATAGAATTCTGCTGTACTGCTAACTGTCCTGAACATACACATTACTGGTGCACTGCTAACTGTACTGAATATATAGTGAACTGCTTGCTGCTAACTTTACTGAACATATACAGTACTTCTATACTGCTACCTGTACTGAACATATACATTACCTCTGTACGGCTAACTTTACTGAACTTTTACAGTACTGCTGCACTGCTAACTTCGCTGAACATATACAGTACTGATGCTCTTCTAACTCTACTGAACATATACAGTACTTCTGTACTGCTAACTCTACTAAACATATATATTACTCGTTCCCTGCTAACTCTACTGAACATATGCAATACTGTTGCACTTCTAACTCTACTGCACTTTTACAGTAATATTGCACTGCTAATTGTAATGAACATATGCAGTACTGGTGCATGGCTAAATCTACTGAACTCATACAGTACTGGTTTATGCCTAACTCTACTGAACATATACACTACTGGTGCAGTGCTAACTGTACTGAACATATACCGTACTGCTGTACAGCTAACTGTATGCAATTGAGCAGTAACAAAGCTATGGTTATTGCTTTCACTAGAAAACAATTTATGTTTATTATAATTTTAAATTAAGGTACTCCTCTTTAATCCGTACCAACGCATAAAGACTTAGACTAAACTCAATTCAGAACACAAAGTCCACAACTTGTAGACTTTGTTTTTTCCTTGTTCGTAAGAATGCGGTTTAAAATACGGACTATAATTTACTCTTTTCTATTTTCGTCATTTCGTTAATTTCAGGCCTCTCTACTAAGTCACGGAATGAAAATTGCCTCAACTGTATAGAACTCCATGACGACTACTGACACCAAAATCTTGAACGCTTTCAGTAGAATTTTGTAGCTCAGTGTCAATATGTTTTCCATAATTAATATCATGTTACTTATGATGATAGCTTTCAATTTCATAAAATTGTTAATTTGCACAATATAAGATTTTTAAATTTTAATTTGTTTCTGCTTATTCATATTAAATTATTGCTCTTCTTGTTTGCATGCAGCTCGTATTACAGTTCTTCCTCGCAATTCCAGAAAATCCCCCCTGTTTATGGTTAAATACAAAACTCTCCATCAACTAAATATGTTTCTGCTGCTAAACTTTTTTGTGCAATATCGATATTTTAGGAATCGTGTCACTACATTAAAACAAATTCTGCTATTTTATACCAAATTATATTTATTTTCCAGTGTTCGGGGCTCTTGTCTCAGGGCTTGATGTTGATTTTCCTACCTTATTGATTTCGTATGGCTCATTTTTTTCTTCTATTTGTTGTCTGTTTTATATATGCCTTTTTAATTGCTCTTGTAATTTGTGTCTGTATGTCTTGCTATTTCTGCACGTAACCAATTAGCTCTTGAATCTGCTAATTAACAATCAAGAAATTAATTGAAATGAAGTGAGTTATTATTGTAGTATTGAAATATTAGTACCAGTAATGTAAGCAGAAGTTCTAGTTCATTCAATGGTCGCAAAACATTATATATTAAAACATTCTGAAGTTACATTAAAATTGCCGCACATAACCATAATATTCATTACCGTCACCATGATTGTAACTACAAATGTAATAAAAGTATTTGGTGTACACAACTTTATAGCCAAATTATAATGGTTCCCCATACCGCATTTTATGCGGTACGTCAGCTATGGTTCGTAAACACACAGCTAGATTACTGTCATGATATCATACAAACATCACCATACATTCACTCAGTATATATAGATAGGATCCTGTTGTATTACCACATATAAATATATATATATATATATAGAGTAACACGTACCGTCAGTAAACACACAGCTACAGTCCTGTCATATTATCACATAAATATTACCTCAACACTGTCACTCGTACCGTCAGTAAAAACACAGTTGCAGTCCTGTCATGTCATCATATAAATATCACCTTAACACAGTCACACATACCGCAACTTTATTCTATGTCATTATTTTGCACAGCGTCCCAAAATGAAGATATATTTATCGGGTAATTTATTTCCATGCAAGTGTCTGAACAGACACCAATTAAATGTCCCTAAAAAATAATGTGTTTACCGGTTGTTAATTTAGCAACGAATGTGTTAATTTCTCATTTAGTTTCTTTATTTTTGTGTCTATTAACTAATTTTCAATGTTAGAAAATAATATGAATTTCAGCTATACTACTTATACTAATCCGCCTTAAATAAACCATTTCAAATACAAATCCAAATCTGCATCTCAAATTTAATTCTGCCACAATTCAACATTCTTAATTTGTTACTCAGTTGAAAAATGTTATCACGACATTTAGTTGAGGCATTAAGAAATCAAAATGCACTGCTGTATGTTGGCAGTTGGACATTTTGGGTAGGAATTTGAGGGGTTCTGTAGGAAGTGGATGTACGGAATAGAATTTTTTATTTTTGATATAATGGGTTTTTTATTTTGATAGGCATGAAAAGACATCAGAGGCTAGACTGCTGTGGCTACAAACAAAGGCTGCCATGATGTTGGACTAAGGAAGCAGCACCTTGGATATCACTACAGCTGGGAGTGTTGGTATTTCGTATTGCTGTACGTTTTTTGGGTATTGCACTGCGTTGGTGTTGGCAATGCTTACTGACGGTAGGTGGAAACTTGCTGCCACATACTGTAACACCATTAAATGTTACCACATGGCATAATGCTGTAGACAGCCTCGGACGGTCTACGCCCTGCTGAATGCCCGCCAGAAACGCTGCAAACATCACAGTGACAGTGCACAGCAAGTGTCTTCACTGCCTCTCATTGCACTGGAAGTTATAACAGTCTGTGTCCTGAAGATTGGTTTCGTCAAACATAATTTGTTATTATGGTTTTTTTGGGGGTATATGTTCCTGACAAGTGTGTCAGTTGATTCTCTCCATTAAATTACATAAATTGAAGTTCTTCCCAATCCCACATACTACATACAACAGTGGTTCTTAGTGAATGTGATTTCTTTACTTCACTTATTACATTTTTTTCTGCGTAAGTAGAAAATGTAGACCCAACTTACATAACTTTTCATGTACGTGGATTTTACACATATTTAAAATTGCTTTGACACTTTGCAATAATATTTATTTTACACTCATTGAGAACAGTAGGCTGAGTTTACAGTGGGCATAACTGTGACGACATGATGTCTGCCTTAGAGAGTGATGATATACAGAACAGCGCGGTAGCAAGTGTAACGTCGCAAACCGATCAGCCAGCTAGGTTTCTTCAATGCGAGACAAGGACTTGTGTCCAACGGATTTGCCAAAGCCCACTGGAATTTAATTCTGATGTCTCTAGTGTTAGAGAATTTGTAGAAAGTGAGCAACAGAAAGTTTTGCATTTACAGATGATAAAATGCGACGAATGGACAGGGCTAATCAATGTTTATCAGCTTCTTCAAAAGGCTAATTATCTGATGGAAGATCAATACACCGTACTGAAATTAGAGAGCCTGTTAACTCTGAATGAGTTGTTGGATTTTAGTACATTAAGGTTGTCAAATGAAGCACCACATCTAATGTTGGTAGTATGTGAGGCCACTGAACAGCTGAAAGAAATAACAAAAGACATGATAAGAAAACTATTTGAAAATATGAAAAAAATACCGCTTATCAAAGTAATTTTGACCACTCGATCAGAAGATGCAGCGGCTCATTTCCTGCAAAACATAGGCAGGAAAATGTTTGGAAATGGGTTTGTTACAAGAGATGTACAGTTAAGTTGGTGTGATTTAACTTCCAGTTCACAGGAGAAACTGAAAGAGAGATCAGTCAAATTTCAAGGCGCTAATGTTTCTCTCAATGAACTCATGCTTGCTGACTGCCCAGTAGCAGACTTTCTGAGTCTGGGTGCTTTACTTGAAGAAAAGGAACTTTACATTGCTGATCCAGTGCCGATATCAAATAGTCATAATGAAAGTTATTATATAGGGAGAACATTGCGTCATCAGACAGCCATTAAACCGAATTATTTTGAAGACGATTTAAGAGAAGGCCGTGTTTTCTTGGCTACTTCAGAACAAGAATTCAAACAACTCTGTCAGCTGAATCCAAACAGTAATGTGCATTGGCTACAGGAAGACAACTCAAGGAAACTTCTTTGGCAGCAATCGCAAGGAAACTTAGAAACACTGCGTAGATATATTGATACCGACAGTTCACAAACATATACAGCTGATGATTTAGACAAGCTGTTGGAGCAAGCACAGCACCAGAGAGTGATGCTAATTTCTGATGCAGCAGGGATGGGTAAATCAGCCTTACTGACACATCTGTCTAAGCAAATCAAACAGAAATTCCCTACCAAGTGGGTGGTGAAAATTGACTTAGATGACCACACAGATGCACTGAAGGTACTGGTGCAAGAACAGATCGACAAGGAGAAAGTGGTTGAGTTAGTAACAGAGAAACTGCTGAAGCTTGAACCTGGATTAGAGAGAGAATTATTTAAACATTGTTGTGAACAGAAGCAGAAAGTAAGAATAGTAATAATGCTGGATGGTTTTGATGAAATAAGTCCGATCTACAAACTGACTGTCATTGATTTACTGCAAGCTCTAAGGCAGACGGCAGTAGAACAGCTGTGGATCACCACCAGACCGCATCTGAGGGAGGAATTGGAAGATAAGTTACAGAAGCTGTCCTACACACTGGAACCTTTTTCTGAAGAAGATCAAGTTGAATTCTTAACAAAATTTTGGAGTTTAAAAGACTGGATCACTGAGACAGAAGATAAACGAAAAGAAAGAGAAAAGAACAAGTTAGCAGTATATGCTACACACTTAATAAAGAAGCTGGGCAACTCAGTTAGTGACAAAGACAGACAGTTCATCGGCATCCCATTACAGTGCCGGATGTTGGCGGAGGCTTTTGCTGAAGATGTTAAAATATTTTATGAGTCAACAGAATCCACGCCTAAGTTACCGTTCAAGCTAGACTTGATTGAGTTATACGGACGATTCATTGAAAGAAAATATGACATCTATCAGGAGGAAAAGCTGCAAATCCCGGTCAATAGTGCGTTTGCAATAGAGCAAAGGAAACGTGAAATAAGACAAATGAATAAGGATTATCAGCTCCTGGCTTTGAAGGTGCTGTTCACACAGGAACAAGTGGCACTGTTTCAAAACAACACGGAAAGTTCTTTTTCAACCGAAGAACTAACACGAATTGGGTTAGTGCAAGTAAGTCATGGCGGTAAACTGCATTTCATACACTGCACATTTGCCGAGTATTGTGTTGCAGACTATTTGGTGAACTGCTTGTCAGAGGGGAAAAACACTTCAGAGCAAGTACTGACTTTTATACTGAAAGACATATTTCAGAAAGAACAATATCAGGTTATTAGAGCTTTTATAGACGGCTTATTGTCAAAGTATAAGATACCAAAGGTGGTGTTAAAACAGTACGGAAATCAGATACATGACTTGGGGAAAAATGAGGAAAAAATGTTACACAGAGCAGCGTTGGAAGGCAACTCTAAAGTTATAGGACTTTTTTTGGATAGCGTGCAAGCAGGAGATCACACAGACATAGTAAATGAACTGCTGTTAGAAGTAGATGAAGAGGGATTAACAGCCTGGCACATTGCAGTACTTTCTAACAATACACAGGTACTAGAGAAGGTATGGGAATGTGCTGAAAAGAAACTAAAAGCAGAGGACTTAAAAAGTAAACTGCTTTTAGCAGGAATATCAGTGAAAATTAAATCCCCGGGCCGAGTAGCGTGGTGGGGTAGACAAAAAACACTTTGGTCATGGAGGGAAGAGATTTTATTAGCAACATACTGCAGGCCATTGAATTGGCCATATGAAGCAGGGACTGTCTGGCAAGTGGCAGCACTTTTGGGCAATTTAGAAGTATTACAGAAATTATGGGAGCGGGCTAAAAAGAAACTAACATCACAGGAGATAAATAATAAATTGCTATTAGGCAAAGACAATGACGGAAGGACTGTCTGGCATGTGTCAGCAGAGCGGGGCAATTTAGAGACGTTGCAAAAAGTATGGGAATGGGCTAAAGAGAAACTAACAACACAGGAAATAATTAATAAACTTTTATTAGGCACAGACAAATGGGGAAGGACCGCCTGGCACATGGCAGCAGGGAGGGGCGATGTAAACGTTTTACAAAAAATATGGGAGTGGGCTAAAGAAAAACTGACAACAGAGGAGATAAATAATAAATTGCTATTAGGCACCGACAATGAGGGAAAGACCGTCTGGCATGTGGCAGCAGAGCGGGGCAATTTAGAGACGTTACAAAAAGTATGGGAGTGGGTTAAAGAGAAACTAACAGCAGAAGAGATAAATAACAAATTGTTATTAGGCACAGACAATTCGGGAAGGACCGCCTGGCACATTGCAGCAACTTGGGACTATTTAGAGATTGTACTAAAAGTATGGGAGTGGGCTAAAGAGAAACTACCAACAGAGGAGATAAATAATAAATTGCTATTACGTACAGACAATGAGGGAAGGACCGCTTGGCATGTGGCAGCACGTTGTGGCAATTTAGGGACGTTACAAAAAGTATGGGGATTGGCTAAAGAGAAACTAACAACAGAGGAAATAAATAATAAATTATTATTAGCCTCAGACAGTGAGGGAAGGACTGCCTGGCATGTGGCAGCAGAGCGCGACAATTTAGAGACGTTACAAAATGTATGGGAGTGGGCTAAAGAGAAACTAACAACAGAGGAGATAAACAATAAATTGTTATTAGGCACAGACAATTGGGGAAGGACAGCCTGGCACTGGGCAGCAGAGCGGGGCAATTTAGAGATCTTACAAAAAGTATGGGGTTGGGCTGAAGAGAGACTAACAACAGAGGAGATAAATAATAAATTGTTATTAGGCACAGACAATGAGGGAAGGACCGTTTTTCACCTGACTGCATGGTATGAGAGATTAGATGTTTTACTGAAGATATGGGAGTGGGCTGAAGAGAAACTAACAACAGAGGAAATATATAATAATCTGTTATTAGGCACAGACAATTGGGGAAGGACCGCTTGGCAAAGTACAGGAAATTTAGAGTTTGTACAAAAAGTATGGGATTGGGCTAAAAAGAAACTAAGAACAGAGGAAATAAATAAACTGTTATTAGGCACAGATAATGAGGGAATGACCGTTTTTCACTGGACTAAATGGATTTGGAACTTAGATGATTTACTGAAAGTACTGGAGGGGGCTGAAGAGAAACAAACGACAGAGGAGATATATATAAAATTTTTATTGGGCACAGACGTTGCGGGAATGACCGCTTTTCACTCGGCTGCATGGGATGGGAACTTAGATATTTTACTGAAAGTATGGGAGTTGGCTGAAAAGAAACTAACAACAGAAGAGATAAATAATAATTTGATATTAGGCACGGACAATGAAGGAAGGACTGCCTGGCACTTGGCAGCAGACTGGGGCAAATTAGAGGCGTTTCAAAAAGTATGGGATTGGGCTAAAGAGAAACTAACAACAGAAGAGATAAATAATAAACTGTTATTAGGCACAGACAATTCGGGAAGGACCGCCTGGCACATTGCAGCAACGAGGGACAATTTAGAGATTGTGATAAAAGTATGGGAGTGGGCTAAAAAGAAACTAACAACAGAGGAGATAAATTATAAATTGCTATTAGGCACAGACAATGAAGGAAGGACTGCCTGGCATGTTGCAGCACATTGTGGCAAAGTAGGGACGTTACAAAAAGTATGGGAATGGGCTGAAGAGAAACTAACAAGAGAGGAAATAAATAATAAATTATTATTAGGCTCAGACAATGAGGGAAGGACCGCCTGGCACTTGGCAGCAGAGTGGGACAAATTAGAGTCTCTACAAATACTATGGGAGTGGGCTAAAGAGAAACTAACAACAGAGGAGATAAACAGTAAATTATTATTAGGCACAGACAATAGGGGAAGGACAGCCTGGCACTGGGCAGCAGAGTGGGGCAATTTAGAGACGTTACAAAAAGTATGGGAGTGGGCTAAAGAGAAACTAACAACAGAGGAGATAAGTAATAAATTGCTATTAGGCACGGACAATGAGGGAAGGACTGCCTGGCACTTGGCAGCAGAGTGGGGCAAATTAGAATCGTTACAAAAAGTATGGTATTGGGCTAAAGAGAACCTAACAACAGAGGAGATAAATAAGAAATTGTTATTAGGCAGAGACAATGAGGGCAGGACTGTCTGGCACATGGCAGCAAAGTGGGGCAAATTAGATAATTTGCAAGAAGAATGGGAGTGGGCTAAAGAGAAAGTAACAATAGAGGAGTTAAATAATAAATTGTTATTAGGCACAGACAACGAAGGAAGGACCGCCTGGCACATAGCAGCAAAGTGGGGCAATTTAGAGAACCTACAAAAAGTATGGGAATGGGCTGAAGAGAAACTAACAACAGAGGAAATAAATAATAAATTGTTATTAGGCACAGACAATTCAGGAAGGACCGCCTGGCACATTGCAGCAACGAGGGACTATTTAGAGATTTTACTAAAAGTATGGGAATGGGCTAAAGAGAAACTAACAACAGAGGAGATAAATAATAATTTGCTATTAGGCACAGACAATGAAGGAAGGACTGCCTGGCATGTGGCAGCACATTGTGGCAATGTAGTGACGTTACAAAAAGTGTGGGGATGGGCTGAAGAGAAGCTAACAACACAGGAAATAAATAATAAATTATTATTAGGCTCAGACAATGAGGGAAGGACCGCCTGGCACTTGGCAGCAGAGTGGGACAAATTAGAGACCTTACAAAAAGTATGGGAGTGGGCTGAAGAGAAACTAACAACAGAGAAGATAAACAATAAATTGTTATTAGGCACAGACAATTGGGGAAGAACAGCCTGGCACTGGGCAGCAGAGCGGGGCAATTTAGAGACGTTACAAAAAGTATGGGAGTGGGCTAAAAATAAACTAACAACAGAGGAGATAAGTAATAAATTGCTATTAGGCACGGACAATGAGGGAAGGACTGCCTGGCACTTGGCAGCAGAGTGGGGCAAATTAGAGTCGTTACAAAAAGTATGGGATTGGGCTAAAGAGAAACTAACAACAGAGGAGATAAATAAGAAACTGTTACTAGGCAGAGACAATGAGGGCAGGACTGCCTGGCACATGGCAGCAAAGTGGGGCAAATTAGAGAATTTACAAGAAGTATGGGAGTGGGCTAAAGAGAAACTAACAATAGAGGAGATAAATAATAAATTATTATTAGGCACAGACAATGAAGGAAGGACCTCCTGGCAAATAGCAGCAAGGTGGGGCAATTTAGAGAACCTACAAAAAGTATGGGAATGGGCTAAAGAGAAACTAACAACAGAGGAGATAAATAATAAATTGTTATTAGGCACAGACAATGAGGGAATGACCGCGTTTCACTTGGCTGCATGGATTGGGAACTTAGATATTTTACTGAAAATATGGGTGTGGGCTGAAGAGAAACTAACAACGGACGTGATATATAATAAATTGTTATTAGGCACAGACAATGAGGGAAGGCCCGCCTGGCACATGGCAGCAAAGATGGGCAATTTAGAGATTGTACAAAAAGTATGGGAGTGGGCTAAAGAGAAACTAACAACACAGGAGTTAATTAAACTGTTTTTAGACACAGACAATGAGGGAATGACTGCTTTAATTTGAACTAAATGGATTGGGAACTTAGATGATTTACTGGAAGTATGGGAGGGGGCTAAAAACAAACCAACAACAGAGGACATACATAATAATTTTTTATTAGGCACAGATGTTGAGGGAATGACCAATTTTCACTGGGCTGCATGGACTGGGAACTTAGGTATTTTACTGAAAGTATGGGAGTGGGCTGAAAAGAAACCAAGAACAGAGAAGATAAATTATAATTTATTACTAGCCACAGATCACGAGGGAAGAACCGTTTTTCATATGGCAGTATAGTTCAACAGACTAGAATTATTACAGAAAGTATGGAATTGGGCTAACGAGAAACTAACAATAGAGGAGATAAAAAGTAAAATGTTATTAGCCAGAGATGATGAGGGAAGAAACGTCTTTTATGTTGCAGCAGAGCTGGGCAAACAAAAAATATGGGGGAATTATGGGATTGGCTATCAAGAAACTAAGGACAGAGGAGATAAATAATAATTTATTATTAGCCACGGATGATGAGGGAAGAACCGTCTTTTATGTGGCAGCAAACAGCGGTAGAATAGAAGTGTTAAAGGAAGTATGTGAATGGACTAACAATAAAGTAACAACAGAGGGGATAAGTAAACAATTATTATTAGCCACACATGATGAGTGAAGAACTGTCTATTATGTAGCAGCACAGTGCGGCATACTAGAAATACTACAGAAAATATGGGAGTGGGCTAACGAGAAACTAACATCAGAGGAGATAAATAATATTTTATTATTAGCCACCGTCCTTCATATGGCAGTATAGAGTGGCGGACTAGAATTATTACACACTTTTACATTACAATCCTAAGCCACATTGCTAACTGCCGTTGTCATTATAAACCGATCTGAAGTGTCAGCTGTAATAGTCACAACATTTCAAACCCTCCCTGCTCTAAGTTGGCTCAGGCCGTGGCTTTGTCCATCCCTCCTTTCAATGTAAACCTATCAGTCTGATTACCATCCAGCTGTAATGCAGCAACGCTGATAGCCAAAGCCACAACACAAATGAAAGAAGTGGCCTTCCGTCAGCCCATCAGACGGTACCATACTGTGTGCTGTTATTGTGTGAACACAACGAGTTTGTTGAATGAACAGGGGATGAGGCAGTCAGAACATTCAGTAGAGTACTGAAAATTTATACCTATCCTCTTTTGCTTGAGTTACCGCAGAGGAAATCATGCCTTATTTACGGTTGTACAAAGTGGAACTGGTCAGTCGACAGTGAGACTTTAGATATTTGTTGGTCCGATGGATCGCTGGAAGTGATAAATCTGTAGCTGTGGGTGACAGCAGCAATAACAACAGTGTCACTGTGTGGCACAAAGTGTTTATTCCTCTTTCCCTTAAAGCATTGAAGCAGATATACGATAAAAATTCAGTTACCTCCCTGACTAAAAGCAGAAGATTTTGCTGATATCGAAGTGTTCAGTGCAACAGCAGCACAAAGAGCTTGAGCTCAGCTGATGGTGACACAAATGTTGTGCTGTTTGTGTAGTGAACAGCAGTCAGTGTGTTTGTGGGTCAGTGGGAATGTTGGCTGTCAGCGCACTGTAAACTGTATGAAGTTAAAATTACCTTTCAGTGTTCTTTAGTACAGATGAATGTTGTACAGAGTTCTTGTTGGTTGTGTTAAAGTGTGTTAAGTGTTGGATAGGTTTGTTGTTTTGATATCTCACTTTGTGTAGCAATATGTACTGTTGACAGTTGACATGCTATTGCATATAGATTTGTAAACATTTGGTTAGCACCAACAGTACACAGTGTAAGGCTGCTGTTTGTTGTAATCACAGTCAATGAATGCTGTACCAGCAGTCCTGTACATGCACACAGTCACACAGTTACTGTAATGCTGTACCAGCAGTCTTTACATGCACACAGTCACACAGTTACTCTAATGTTACTGCTAACTGTACTGTGGGCCATGACTGTGAAACATTATTATTATTATTATTATTATTATTATTGAGGCAAAATTCATTTAATGCTTATTCTCTAAAGAAAACCAAATTTTACCTTTCATGTGCCATTTGTAATACAGATTAAATAAATTTTACATTCATTGTTCCGTGCATCGTGTTGGTTAATTTTTTAAACAGATTAAATAATTTGTCTGTGCAACTTTAGTTCCACGCAACTATCAGATCATTAAGCACTTCTTTGCAGAGGATATTTGCAGCCCATTTTGCAGTACCGTGTGTACATACATGCATGTTCCAATAGTGTAAAAGTGGACAAAATACCTTACTGTGGCATGAAGCAATTAACAGTGGAGACAGAGAATTGATGGATCTTGTAAATATGAACAGAGGAAAGTGTACTGTTTAGTATAAGAAAGTCCATGAACCGTACTTCACACAGCAACTGGATTACTGTGCTATGTTAATATTATGCTTTGTGCATCTGTAATTTGGGTTGCAAATCTTCGTGTGTCGTCTATCTCATTGTCTGCCTTTAACGACTGCTCTAGATTAGAATCAGATCAAAATCAATAGAACAGCATTGTCATATTGTAATTTTACTTAAATTATAATTGCATCTATGGTACTGTTACCGTTATATTGCACATTGCCTTTTACTTGAACGCAGGCCGGGTACCTCAGTCGGTATAGCGACTGATTACGGGCTGGACGGTCCGGGATCGAATCCCGGTGGGGATGAGATTTTCCGCCGGTCCAGACCGGCCCTGGCGCCCACCCAGCCTCCTGTAAAATGGGTACTGGGTCTTTTCCGGGGGTAGAGGCGGCCGGGGCGTGGGGCTGACCCCTCCACCCCATCTAGTGTGCTGAGGACCTAGAAAGAGTAGAGCTATACCTCTACTCACCCTAAGGGCCTTCGTGGCCTATAGAAAGTTTGAAACATAAAAAACCTTTTACTTGACCATTTAAATATACTTTTAACAAATATAATTACGTTCCAATTTGATTTTCGAGTTCGGTTACTGGATACCGTGTGTATACAGCTACTTGATACCGTGTGTGTACAGCTACAGACTGGATACCGTGTGTATACAGCTACTCGATACTGTGTGTGTACAGCTACAGACTGGATACCGTGTGTATACAGCTACAGACTGTATGTACAGTTACAGACTGTATGTACAGCTAGAGACTTTTAGTTTATTGACTGTATTATTAACTGTAGTATTGTATCATTCCTATATTTTCCTCATATTAAGTTATTAATTATCATGTACATAGAGCTACTAAATTTGAAATATATTAAATATATTATTAACTTCAATATTGTCCCATATTCGTATTTTCCCAATGTTATGTTACTAATTACTTTGTAAATACACTTACAGACTTTGAAATATATTAACTTCATTTTCAAATGTAATATTATTCTATACTTACATTTCTCTCATGTTCTGTCACTACATAGCCTGTATATACAGCTACGCATTCTGAAAATTATTAACTTTATTATCAAATGTAATATTGTCCCATATTTATTTTTTCCCATGTTATATTACTAAGTGTTCTATATATACACCTACAATTTTGAAATATTTTAAATCTATTATTAACTGTAATATTGTCCCATTTTCATATTTCCCTCACGTTCTGTTACTAGATATCTTGTATATACATCTAAAGTCTTTCAAATTTATATGTTTCTGTATGGATATATATATATATGAACCTTCGAATTCCATAAAATGCGGGGAATTTCTTGACTAGCTGCAAACCATTTAGCTTCTCAAGAAGGACTCTGCACCATGGAGTGAGTAATTAAGCATATATATATGTTACCTTCAAGGAACAATTCACAATATGCATAGTTAAGAAGGTATTTTACTAACACATGTCCTTTAATTTTAGTACAGGTTTTGATATCAAATATTTTGTTTAACAAAACATAAACACTTGTGTAAAACCAGCAGTTATACGATGAATTTGTATTAATAAATAAATGTATCATTACATGATGTTGACATAAGAAATCTTCATAATTACACTAAAATACACTTCTAAGAAAGACACAAACATTCTCCCTCCACTGTCCTCTGAGTAACAATTCTGTTCCCTGTGCTGATGTCTGATACGAGGGTGTGCTGATAAGTCATTAGCCCGACCAGGAAGGAAAAAAGCTACAGCGAACATACTCGGGATTTATGCACTCCACGAAGCTCAATACACTTCTTGGACCGTTGCTCTAAATTTTCCAAGCCACTCAAAAAAATCAGAAGGTTGTCCGTCCAACAAAGGTCTCCGCGGCAGCAATGAACTCCGCGTCGGACGAAAAATGGCGACCTGTAAATTGTTTTCTTTTTCAGTCCAGGGAACTGGTGGTAGTTTTATACTCGGAATTTTTGGGGGCAGGTTGAGCCGCTATGCCGCCACTCCATTGATTGTTGCTTTGTCTCCGGGTCATAGTGATATAACCATGTTTCGTCCATGGTCACCAATCGCGACAGAAATCATTTGGATCGCGCCGAAAAAATTCCAAAAGTTGCCCAGAAGACTAGCACCGTTGACGATTTTGATCCGCGTTCAGGCATTTCGGAACCCACTTCGCGTAGAGCTTCCGCATGTCCAAATCTTCATGAACGATGAACCCAACAAGTTCACGTGAGACGCCCAGTTGCTCAGCTATTAATTTAGCCGAAATCCTGCGGTCTTCCAAGATTAGCTCGTGAATTTGATCAATAATCTGCGGGGTTGTCACTGTATTCGGTCGTCCAGGACAAGGCGCATCACAGGTGGAAAAATCACCACGTTTAAACTGTGCCATCCAGTTTTTGACGGTGGCATACGATGGTGCATGTTCCCCTAACGTTTCTGTTAGAATGGCGTGAATTTCCTTCGGCGCCTTGCCTAGCAGGAAAAGAAAAATTTATAACAGATCGCGTCTCCGTGTTGTCGAAATCGCGCCCATCGCCAGACATGCTTCCTTTCAGCCTCTGTAACAAGAAAAGATTTGCATTTCGGCACATGAACAGACCCTTCTTTCCAACGACACTATCGATTCCGTCCTAGGACATCGGGAATTAAATCGAACTAAGGACTTATCAGCGCCTCCTCGTACATTTCATGACTTTCATTTCTGTGTAGACACTTGTCACTATTTACCCAATGTAACTAAAAACAAACAAACAAACAGCGTCCTTAATGTGGTGCAGGCATTTCATACGAGGTGTCCCACAGGGTCCTATCAGTGCACATTTCGTTGCCATTTACGTCCTCCAATTCCTTTTCCAGTTCCAGTAAAAGGCGGGGCATATAGCACGTATGGACGACAGGAGTTCTCACATGTTTTTGGTGTGGACACCTGAGGGAAAGAAGTCGTTTGGAAGACCTAGGCGTAGATGGTAAAATAATATTAAATTGTATGAGGAGGCATGAACTGGATTAATACAGAAAGCCGGGCTGTTGTCAATGCGGTAATGAACATTCAGTTCCAAAAATGTGGGAAGTTTCTTGACACTCTGAGGACCTGCTGGTTTCTGAAGCAGCCCGCTACTGCATGACACTGCATTAATACAACAGTGCACACTGTTAGATTGCAGAAAGCAGTTCCCTGCAGAACTGACAGCAGCGCCTTCCTTCCTTTTACCGGATCTCCAGCTATGTTCCTCCAGTCAACATTCCCCTCTCCAGTTCGCTCTGTTCCTTCAGTCAACATTCCGCTATCCAGTCCACTATGTTCCTCCTGTCAACATTCCCCTCTCCATTACGCTCTGTTTCTCCAGTCAATATTCCGCTCTCCAGTCCGCTCTGTTCCTCCAGTCAACATTCCACTCTCCAGTCCGCTCTGTTCCTTCAGTCAACATTCCCCTCTCCAGTCCGCTCTGTTCCTCCAGTCAACATTCCCCTCTCCAGTCCGCTGTGTTTCTTCAGTCAACATTCCGCTTTCCAGTCCGCTCTGTTCCTCCAGTCAACATTCCGCTCTCCAGTCGGCTCTGTTACGTCACATCAAACCAATGACACTGTCAGTGCCACGTTCCTACAAACATCGACCTTCTTCTCTACACCAAAGCCGTACAGTTACTTCGCTGGCCTTTTACTGCGAGGGCCTGTGGTCGACTCCCAGTCGCCTCATGTATGAACCGTGGTGCAGAAGCAGCAGTACCAAATGTCTGCAGCGAACAGGCCTCAATTTTACATTACATTTGCTTTGTTTATGTGTTTCTGCTGTCAGTAGCTGTTGATCCAGCGTGCAAACAGTACGGTAGTGTTATTGTACCTTTATTTCGTCTCACTTACTGTTACACAGTCAGATATTTGTGTGCACTAAATATAAATAATTTACCTCTCAATATTATTGTCAAATATTGCTATCAAAGCTGAGAAGCCTGCAGTCAGTTTTGCCATTTTTACATGAAGTCACATGGTGGGTTCTTATGTAGGTGCTGCATTCACAGTTAAATATTTCAAACTACTGCACTGGGTTCCGGCAGTAGATCGGCTGTCGATAGAATAGCTGACACTGTTGCCATGTGTTGATGTGTCGCTGTTGTGTTGTTTTGTGTGGTAGTTTGGTGTGCTGCTGAATTTCATTTTAATATTTCACTTCCATTTATCGTAAGGTTCATCAACTTTTTAATGATGATAATGAAGGTCTAAACGCTTTTTACCTAATAAATCTAAATATATTATCGTTGTATTCACAAATTGGCGACACTTCATCTTTTAGGTTAACGTTGTTGTAAACAAAGCAATCAGCAGTTGCTGAAAGCAACGCTTCTGAACAACAAAATGTCAGAATTTTTTCTCTAAACTGCGTCCTGACACACCGTCTGGTTCTCAGCAGCTAGAATACAAAGACACGTTTGTCTCTCCACTGGCAAAAGCAGCTACACTTTGTCTCTAACTAACACAACCAAAAAAGGTTATCAACTGTAAAGTTTAATATAAATACTTGTGGTTAAGTGGAACTGACAAAACAGTCACGAACAGCGGAATAACGATATATGGAATCCGCCTTCAACATGAAATGATAAAAGTCCTGCAGCAGACGTTTCCCAGTCTTTAATTATCTCGAACCTCCCATTTTTTCACAACATTTACCTCAGCACTTTGCCCTTCAAACACCCCCCACACTCCATAGGCAACTGAATACTGTGTGAGCTTGGACGGGCGTGGCTATCAGTGCACCATTTCACTCCTCATCATACACCATGTGGACTGGTAGGGTAAGTGGGCTCACTGTTAACAACGCCCCGTCCTGCGTTCACCAGTCGCAGTAAGATCTGCACAGTTTACGCCCTTCTTCCTAATAGATATTTCAGACGGCGATTGTCTGCATAGCCTGCAGCATATCCTTCAGGTAGGCTGTGTTGTCAGTCAAACTTCCACTGCTTGCAAGAAAGGGGTTGGCAGCTGCAGAGAGGCTGTTGAGGGTGGTGGTGGCTGAGTGGTGGGTCTGGGCTGGGGGCTGTGAATAGACAGGCTGAGGGAGAGCTGGCTCAAGGAGTTGGATGGCTGGATTCAGCAACAGATCGGCGACAGTGCCTGGTGTGTGGGAGACTGACAGGGCAGGTTGCAAGGCGTATTGGCCGGAAGAAGGAAGGGCATAATACTGGAAGAGAGGCTAAGGAGTGGAGAAACGGGAGGCAATTGGTACAATGTGGAAAGTATATGTGTATTGAGAACTGGGATATAAACGGGATAAAGAGCGATGGGAAGTTAGTGTAGAGGGGGTCAATGGCTGGCAGCGTAAGGGATCAGATAAGTCTGTGGCGGCGTCCGTCATACCTTCAGCGTTGTTGCCGAAGTTTGTCGAGTCCCGCCGGATCCTGGATTCATCTGTGAAGTAGAAGTTGTGTTTGTAGTAGTGGGCAGTGTTCAGGGTATCAGTGGCACTGGTTGTGCTGTTCTGGCTCGGCGGTATGACTTGCGCGGAAACAGCCAGGAGGACGGCAAGCAGAGACAGAAACAGCTGCAAATGGAGCCACGTGATTCCTGGCACTTGTCATGTTCAGAAAACTACAGTTTAATTTGACATTTTTCCACATTACGGTTCTGAAGTGTAGCAGGCCGAATGTAACACCAGAATAGAGAAATTGCATAATGTACCGGCATTATTTGCACTGGCCACTCGATAATATTTTGGTTGTCAAATTTAGGAGGATGCTATGGGCCATCCATGTAGCACGTATGAGCTACTAAAGCAATTCCTACGGGATTTCTGTTTGGGAAGATTCACAAAAAAAGCCAAATTGTAAGACTCATGCATACATAAGATGATAATAATAAAATGTATCCTAAAGTATGAAGGTTAGAGGGCGTGGCCTGGAATGTGACTCGTAACAAGTAAACGTGTCCAGCTCTTGTGAACGCGGTCATGAACGTTGGGATTCCATTAAGTGCAAAATTTATCTCGTATAGTTGAAGATCCACCAGCGTTTGTGAGAGGACTGCTGTTTGTGATTGTGTGGTTAGATGACTGCTGTTTGTAATTGTGTGGTTAGAGGACTGTTGTTTATAATTGTGTGGTTAGAGGATTGCTGTTTGTAATTGTGTGGTTAGAGGACTGTTGTTTGTAATTGCGTGGTTAGATGACTGGTGTTTGTAAATGTGTGGTTAGAGGACTGTTATTGTAATTGTGTGGTTAGAGGACTGCTGTTTGTAATTGTGTGGTTAGATGAGTGCTGTTTGTAATTGTGTGGTTAGAGGACTGTTGTTTGTAATTGTGTGGTTAGAAGATTGCTGTTTCTAATTGTGTGGTTAGATGACTGCTGTTTGTAATTGTGTGGTTTGAGGACTGCTGTTTGTAATTGTGTGGTTAGAGGACTGCTGTTTCCAATTGTGTGGTTAGAGTACTGTTGTTTGTAATTGTGTGGTTAGAGGACTGCTGTTTGTAATTGTGTGGTTAGATGACTGCTGTTTGTAATTGTGTGGTTAGAGGACTGCTGTTTGTAATTGTGTGGTTAGAGGACAGCTGTTTGTAATAGTGTGGTTAGAAGACTGCTGTTTGTAATTGTGTGGTTAGATGACTGCTGGTTGTAATTGTGTGGTTAGAGGACTGCTGTTTGTAATTGTGTGGTTAGAGAACTGTTGTTTGTAATTGTGTGGTTAGAGGACTGCCGTTTGTAATTGCGTGGTTAGAGGACTGCTGTTTGTAATTGTGTGGTTAGATGAGTGCTGT
>Ga0136643_10002674_pt1 | contig 23393 bp, 15 predicted proteins | sample TergutLab28metaG_FD_96883 | JGI IMG/M metagenome (GOLD analysis project Ga0136643, IMG submission 96883) | Labiotermes labralis P1 segment gut microbial communities from Petit-Saut dam, French Guiana - Lab288 P1 (version 3) (version 3) | ecosystem: Host-associated > Arthropoda: Insects >... | reverse complement strand
TATGTGTGTGTGTATGCATGTGTGTATGTATGTGTGTATGTATGTATGTATGTATGTATGTGTGTATGTGTGTGTGTGTGTATGTATGTGTGTGTGTATGTATGTATGTATGTATGTGTGTGTATGCATGTGTGTATGTATGTGTGTGTGTATGTATGTATGTGTGTATGTATATAAATATGTACGTAGTTAAAATATCCTTTAAATAAGAAAAAAGTTATTTCAGTAATTCAAGAAATTACATAAAAAATCAGAATTATGATATTTTCATATTGTGTTCATGGTCCTAAAATCGAAATACTATAAGTATTACTGGATGCCTATATCTGACGGTTAATCACGTGAATAAAACGCACTCCCTGGATTTAGAATTTTTTTAAATACCCCCAGCAGATACCCCTAGTATTCATTTCTGTTAGAGGAGGAGTCAAACTTAGGACCATGTTGCAGTCGGAAAGATTAAGTCAATAAAAAATCCCAATAACCCCATCGGGAATCGAAATCGCAACTTTCTGCCTTGTAGCGTGAATACAATGGCGAGCAGTTTTAGAAGAGACAAGTGGTTACTAAAGTACAGCGACTGTACAGTGAAGGTCAGGCATTCGATGGACATCCACCTTCACCGTAGCTGTTCCAGTCGTCGGTCAGCACAACGAAATTAAAAATAAAAAATATTAACAGAGCGCAGGTCAGCACGGCCACTGGAGATTAATGTTCCGAAAGGACGTGAAAATGACGCACGGAATTTGTGTGGCCAGACGTGGTCCAACGCATTTCTTTTGCCATGCGCGTTGTTCTCTGTGAATTGCATTCCCCACGCAATTTTCGCGATCGCGTATGAGGGAAAGAAAGAACACTCATCCATCCTTAGTTATGATAAGAAACGACTCTGGAAGAGCCTCGTGCAAAAGAATGAGGATAACACTAAAAGTGAGTTGATAAAAACGAGTTGTGAACGTGTGGACTGGGCTCAAATGAAGCAAGATTTGGTCCTAGGTTCAAAACAGACGGGAAATTTCTTGACCAGCTGAGCTACTTTTAGCTTTTCAAGAACGAATCTGCTCCACAGGCTCTGTTACATAGTCATCACTCACAGTTACTTGTGCTGCGGTGATACATTGATCTGGAAGACGAAAACTACTGACGCCATTGTAGTTCAGTAGTATAACTTCCTCTGAAATTTCATCTTGATGTTTTGATAGTTCTAACCTCTAACTATGATTTCCACAGATAACCCTTCAAATCATCCGTTTATGTGTACCATAACTCTAGGAGGAGATGGTAGTGTCACTGATTGATCTCGACACGAATTTTGAGAGTTCTTGTCAGACCGCTTGATGACCTTTACTGGCAAAGTACAAGTACGAGTACGACGCTGGAGTCGCGACCGAAGCAGACGCACTTCTTGGCTCATTGACACATCGATGTATTTTCACGAAATATTTTCGCCATAAATTTCGAGAGTTCTTAAGAAGAAGCTTCATAAATTTTTATCGGTAAAGCACGATATTGTACTGTCAACTGAACCTCCATGCCATAACACAAATTCGCTAAATATTAACACCTTGAATTTTACGCGTCCTTAAGGCACAGTTTGACAGATATTATTTATAAATTAAGACGCTGCAAAGCCGACCGAATCATTGGAACCAAATGAGTACCTCATTAGAGCTGAATATTTTCATAAATCACGACCATACGGCGTAACTATAATTAACTGTAAGAATACCAGTGAGAGATTGACAAAACAAACGTACTATAATTTGGATAATACACATAGGCCTACTTCTTCCTTCGAACTTCGATATTTCTGCGTTAAAAGCAAACCCCTGCTATACACACAGCCATATCCAGCATTCTATCTTAAATGTTATTTCCACATACAGGCAAGAATTGCTTGAAATGCCATATGAATTCCAACGCAGCAGATTCACTTCTAACCACACATATCAGGCACGTAGGAAAAATTGGGAGTAAAATCGGATAATAAATCAGGTATTTATATACTTCAAGAAAGGCTAAGCTTCTTTATGAAATGTATTACAATGGGGTATACCATAGTCGTGTAAGAAGTTGGGCTAATCCAAATACGTTTGAAGAAAGAAGACATGTAATATACATATAAAAGTCACATTGACGTGTTTTCGGATAATCATTATTGCTGTGGAAGGGCAATAAATATTTCATATTCTGAGCGAGTGGCGGAAGCCTTGTTTATTCAGATTGCGATACACATGTGCCGTATTGTTGTCATCTTTGGCCTGTCTGACCGTGCCATTTATTTCCACATTATCTTAAAAAAGCGCGATTTTGGGAAGAAACGTTATTGCCATGATATAATGAAGCTGCTAGACATTTTTCGCAGTTTTGCATATGGGCCCAAAAATAAAGTTCCCTACAGGGGAAAATGCTTTTTGGCAGTACCTGTTCAGAATGATCTGAACCTAAAAGATGCTTTTCAGAATTTTTTTTCTTTCTATATTGAACTTTTAGGAAAACCCAAGAAAACCAGAGGAACTTAAGAGATTTCATTCCTCAAGTCGATTACTGTGTTCTTTAAAACCGTGTCTCCTGCTTAGAGACCTTCAAAATTACAATACAGTGAAACATGTCTTAAACGGAACTTGGGTATAGCAAAAGTAATTACAGTTTCAAGCATTTGGAGTCTCGAAATCCAAATTTCACGTGCCTCTATTAAATGGAACCTTGTTACAAAGGACAAAATTTAGACTCCTGGCGATTCCGTTACAGCCATGTTTCATTTTACACAGTATTATAATCTCAGCTCTTTCTTTTCGGTTGTAGATTTACGTCACCTGAAGGAAGAATATACATTTTATAGGAGTTCAGAAAACGCCCCTGAAAATGCAGTTTGACAGAGAGCGGAAATTACAGATAGCTGGAGAAAGTCAGTATGTAATGAGAAGTGTCTCAACTTCTGCGCTTCGCCATATTATTAGGATATTCAAATAAGTGAGAACAAGATATGTACAAAATTTAGACCAGAAGAACGACGCTAAGAGATTAACTGCCTCACATGTTCAATGCAAGATTAAGAAAATCTGTTACGGTCTTCAGTGATTTCATCTGATCGCGTCTGTTGGGGTCTTGTGACTACGCAACAAGCATTTGGAGTGAGCAGTTGAATAACTAGCAGCTTATGGAGAACGTATCTAGAACACGAAATTGTGCGATCTACAATACTTCATAATCATAAATTCCAGTGTTTTGTGCCTAAACTTACAAAATAGAATACATTCCGTTTTTGTATAGGCTCTATAAAACTTAAACACAAATCACCACTCCAACACAGCTAAAAAAATACCCCCTATTAATGTATTTTACTCACATAACTGTATTGACAATATACACGTACATAATAAGTATAAATTATTTTACAGACAGGCTGCCACAACACCGCGTCTACAGAAACGAATTAAATTGTGAATGTCGTAATATAACATTAGCAAGGAGAAACATAGCGCCCTGATGATGATCCAAAAAGATCGAAACATGTCGGAGTGATTTTAATTGTTTTAAGTGTTTTATGTGGAATTTATGTAAGTGCGATTGTTGGTTAGTAATTGAAGTGGAGATTTGTTGTTTAACGTAAACAAACGCTAACTGTTTACCGAAAAGCTGACTGTATTGCCTATAATAATAATGATAATAATAATAATAATAATCCATCACGAGTTAGACGTTGATAGAACTGTTGCGGCTAGTCTAACAGTTTCTTCTAAGGTCTACCAAGTCGCCTATGTCCATTTCGTCTATTATTCAGCATTATTTTGGCATCCTGTTGTTGTTCATACCTGTTGAATGTTGTGACCAATTTCTGTATTGCCTGTGTGGTTGTTTAATCGCGCAGTACCGAATACATACATCACATAGCGTCAAATAATTTGGACAAATCCAAACCAATGCACTCAATTTTACTTGTTTTAATGCATGTACCGTGCATCTGTCATTGTTGTTATTTATTTCAACCAACCAATGCACAAACATGTATTACATATAATAAAATATCTCTCTAAATAATGCATACTCCTACGTATTTCGACGTCCACATGTCATCATCTGGGAGTTTTTACATTTGGGCCTCGCTAGGTTACATAAATAATTAGCAGCTGCAGTTTTAGAAATTCATGTAACTTACAGAGGCGCAAATTTAAAAAGTACCTGATGACGCCATACAGATGTCAAAAACATGTAGGAGTACACATGATGTAAAGAGATACTGTATGATGTGTGATATATGTCTGTGCACTGGTTGGTTGAAATAATTAGAAATGAATTTTACTTGTTTCATGCAATATCACATAACCGCGAAATTCGTAGGCGCAACAGACGACATCCCAGCCGATATTTGAACCTCGTACTGGCCACGTACAAACCGTACAGATGTTTCCTTCTAAGCTCATCTTACGTCAGACGTTTCTGGCAATGAGCCTAGTGAGCGTACTTATGCCTGTCATGCCCTAACCTCAACAGCATTATATACGTTGCAATCCGATACTAACCGATTGCTTCCAGCAGACGACCAGATTTAGCTTGAAATGAAATAGATATTCGACGTACCTGATCCCGGCGTTACTCGCGTTTCTACCTCGCTTTGCTGTTCGACTCATCTGCCTACTCCTTCAAATCCCTTAAGCTCTACCTGTAACCCCCCCCCCCTTCTTCAGCTGTATACATTTGTGTTTTTCTTTTACATACCAACATAATCGTTTTTAACTATATATATACACACGCGTGCGCGCGCGCTTCAAAGCTAATATCAGTCCTTGGTGCCATCTTGAAATGTACGTCGGTAGGGTGATTTGTTTCACCTGCTTCAAAAATGTTCAACTGTATTAGCTGCAACATTCCAAACTTAAAAATAATCATAACACAGACACTACCACAAGAGTTAAAAAATTGGAATTAGCGACAAAAGTCTTTTTGGAGTAGGCTAATGGATGGACGTCCGAGGAAAAGCTGTTTTGTTGCCGATTCGGGAAAATTTTTACTCTTCATCAAAAATTCGAATTGCTGGGACAAACCTTCCTCCTATTAAGAGGGTACCGGCAATCCCGTACGTGGGGGTAAAGCGGCCAGGACGTGAAACTGACCACTATTCAATCTCGTACCTTGTTTACGTAAGAGAGAAGCTACCACTCCAGTCCTCTCATGCGACTTAATGGCGTGTACAGGGAAACATACACGTCTTCAGATAAGGAGTGAACCTAAATTACATTCTTATGTGTATTGGACCGTGCATCATCTTAATATTTAAATAAAGGTAGACCAAGTTGATGATACTTGCTTTATTATGTCAATTTACTGCTCAACCAAATGTTCAAGAACCACAGGACACCACACGCTTGCAGGAACACGCTCACTCAGAGCCACACACGACACATAATATAGGTATAACACTTACCACTAGATAAATATATTAACACATAAACCTGTATCATTACAGCACAATACAGCCTACACAATAACGCACAAAGTAGTCGCAAGATGGATGTATTAACATCCGAAACATGTTGAGCAGTAAATTGACATAATAAAGCAAGTGTCATCAAGTTGGTCTACCTTTATTCAAATATCTAAATTACATTCCTTTGAATGCATTTTGTATTAGGCTTATATGGTCAGTTAGTGGAAAATTGCGTCAGCTGACCTCAAATATATGGTGTTTTTTTCTGCTTGATGGAAAAGCGCCGGCCCAACGCCATTCCAGACGCTTTGCCAGCGTTGCGTCCTTCGCCGCTTGTCGATGATGGGATACACACATAAGATCGCAGTGAGAGGAAACTTAAAAAGCCTAATAAAAAGTCACTACGGCGTCAGACCGGCGCTTATTGGTCAAGAAGGAAATACTCTCCTATATATATTTTATAAAACAAACCACATATTTCTGTATTTCCTACTTTAAAACACTCCCAACCTGCACTACAGCTGGACGTCGAGCACATAGAGACTGCAGCTGCATTAACTCTTTAGAGATAAAAATGACGGAGTTCAATTTTCTCTCAGACAGACGACCCCAACAACGATTTTTGTTTACGGCTCTTACAATCTTTCGACGTAACTCGAGACAGTTTAATTTTTGGCTAATAAACATAGCGTACTTCTGGAAAGGTTCCTTAAAAATACTGATATTAGGAAACGTAAGGTGAGGTGTTCACCGCAATGTTTGTGAAGATTCAACCCTTCAGAGACATTGCGCCGTGTTAATCGATAGCTACCGATGCTTCGGATCAAATCGTTGCCTCAACTTCAACATCTATACAGCCCACGAGTGTACAAATATTTACCTGCTGAATTAAAACACATAGTCTGAGAAGATAAAATGGAAGGTTGGTATTATAGGTTAAATGAAACATGTTTACCCAACCGGATGTCTATTTCCTGACAGTGAGTTTAATCCCTGCTGTTTCCTTACATACTTAGAATTTGTTGCATTTAACCGACTTAGCGAGAAACTTTTTCCAGTTAACAAATAATTAATTAACTGTGTTCCAAAATGAGAGATAGTTTTTAAAACAAAACACTAGTTAAACCTTGGGCTCCTATTGGTTATGATTTTGTACATGAACATAAATCGAAGTCGAATTTACGATGCAGGAAATATGATTCAGACATGTTCTGTGTAATTATGTCAGGGCGAAATGTTCTTGTAGTGTTTCCATTTCTCTACCCCACGGAGGTGGAAAAAGCAAAAAAAAGGGAAAGGCTTAATAATTCAGTGTGGATAACAAAACCAAATAGATGTCACTTTTGTGTGATGTTTTATTTTCTCCTTTATAAGTTGCTCAACATGTTTCGAGCAACTATGTGCCCATCATCAGGAGCTGACGACTGGTTAGTGTTTTCGCCACATGTTGGTATTGAGCTGTGGCTGCAGTAAGGTTGTCAAAACCGGTCGGTAGGTAGTGTGTCCATTGGGGGGTTCGTAGCGAGTTGTGCTATGAACCCCACAATGGACACACTACCTACTGACCGGTTTTGACAACCTTATTGCAGCCACAGCACAATACCAACACGTGGCGAAAAAACTAACCAGTCGTCGGCTCCTGATGATGGGCACAAAGTTGCCCGAAACATGTTGAGCAACTTATAAAGGAGAAAATAAAGCATCACACGAAAGTGACATCTAGTGGGTTTGTTATCCACACTGAATTACGATGCACGGTCAACCACATATCAAATTCACATATCAGCTTAATAATTCATTTAAGAGAGAGAAGTTATTTCTGGATTAATTATTTCTTATTAATATTATTTTAAACGCGAATGGAGAAACAAATGACCAGTTTCTTCCCACCCACCTGCATGCGACAGATTTATATATAGGAGCTTTCAGCTCCATACATTCGTATACAATAGCTGCTTTGGCTTTCCGTATTCAAAACACGATTAAGGGTATGACCAAAACATGAAATATAGGATTAATTATTCTCGACTTTAATGCTAACGTTAAAATGCTCTATGCACCTCCTAGGATTTATTGCTGCTAGCATTAAGCTAATACATTTTTATCAACATACATGCTGTGTTAAGCTGCATTAGTAATCTGTTGTCTTTGTTTGGGCTAAATGAGGTTGTTAGTGGGTTTCACACAATTTATGGTCTCTTATTACCTTGATTTAAGGCCATTACACGTTATTAAGTGTTTATTCTGTACAGACACGGAAAATACGATTACAGATTTGTGAACAAACAAGAGAATAAATCTGGCCAGAAAACTGTCCTATAATGTGCATTACGCTAATAAACAAACACGTAATTCTATGGAGAGAGTCATTCTGGACAAATGAACATTCGCTGAAACACTCAAGCAGTTCTGTTCGTTTCTGTTAATCCTTGTTAAATACTGTCCGCGTAAGAATCCACCGCTGATTCCTGTCAACACACACATTACTACAGTCCACAACCTCAAACAATACATGTTACAATTCACTTTACGCGCAATTCCCAAACAGATGCTAAAAGCGACGACTATCTTCATCATGTCTGTCTTTCAGCCCGTCCGTGTGCGTGGTAAAAAGTGACATCAACGGGAAGTATTCACATTAAAGGTCATATTTGTAATTTATAATAAAATTTGTTAATTTTGTTTAAAATTTAACAAAAGTAACAAGATAACTGGCATGAAGACGTAATTACATTTATGATAATATCTCTCTGCAATTTGTCTCATATCCGCGATAAGTGTGTCCCTGTCAACACGCCACTGCGCGTCCTCAGGTTGCGGATGGAGAACGGCGTCCAATATGTACGGTAGCTGCGGAAATATTGAATAAGCAGTCGCGGACAGCCGACGAGGGGTGGTCCTCCAGCTTGGATGCTGAGCGAGGTACTAACAACTCCTCACCGTAAAAATTAACCTGTTACGAAATGTTTACAACAGCACCGGAACTGGACTGATATTCTGGTACGACATCAGAAATGGAAAAGGGACATGAGATTTGGTACTTAGAATATTAGGTGCCTGTATAGGGCAGGTTTACTCACAGCAGCAGCCAGGGAACTAGCAAAATATAAATTAAATTTAGTGGGTGTTCAGAAGTTTAGGTGGTACAAAGGAGCACAGCAAGAGCAGGGGTTTAAAATTTTTTCTACGAAAAAGGAAACGAAAATCATCAATTGGAAACAGGATTTTTTGTACACCACAGAATTGTACCAGCAGTTAACAGAGTAAAGTTTGTTAGCGATATGGTGTCATATATAGTTCTGAGAGGTCGCTGGTGTAATGTCATAGTTCTGAACGTACCTGCACCAAGTGAGGGGAAAAGTGATGATTCAATTGACAGTTTTTATGGTGAATTAGAGCATGTTCTTTATCATTTTCATAAGTAAAAAAATGAAACTTCTATCAGAATATTTTAATGCAAAAGTGGTGAGAGAATATTTTCAAGCCGACGATCGGGAATGAGAGTCTACATCAGGATAGTAATGATAATGAGGTTAAAATAGTAAACTTTGCAACATTAAAAAGTCTAGTTGTTAAGAGCACGATGTGCCCACACCGAGACGTTCATAAGTATAACTGGACCACTCAAGATGGGAAGACACACAACCAGATTGATTACACATTGAAAGATGGGAGATTGTATTCGAGTATACTCGAGGTACGATCTTTCAGTGGAGCTGACTGTGTTACTGATCACTCTCTGGAGGTTGCAAAAGTTACGAAAAAATTGGCAGTAAGTAAAAAAAAAAAAAGCAGAGAAGTTTGACGGAGAAAGATTTAATCTCAGGAAGCTAAATGAGCTGCAGGTTAGGAAACTGTATCAGATTCGGAATATAAACAAATTTGCAGCTTTGGAGAAATTAAGTGATAGTAAGGACATAAATAGGGTTTGGGAGAATAGTAAAGAGTACATAAAAACCTCAGCTAAAGGCAGTCTAGGTCTGCACGAATTGAAGCAGCATAAACCATGATTTGATGACGAATGTTTAGGTTCTTTAGATCAAAGGAAGCAGACTAAAATGCAGTGGGTACAAGATCCATGCCAGAGCAGTGTAGATAATCCGAACAATGTGAGACGTGACAATGATAGACATTTCAGGAACAAAAAGAAGGCATATCTGCAAGCTAAAATCGAGGAACTTGAAACTAACAGAAAGATAAAACATAATAGGGACTTGTGTAGGGGAATCAATGACTTCAAAAAGGGTTTCCAGTCTAGCCCAATATAGTAGAGATGAGAAGAATGATTTGGTTGCAGACTGCCACATTGTTTGGGTAGGTGGAGGAAAGATTTCTCCCAGCTATTGAAGGCAAAAGGGGTTAATTACGTTAGGCACACAGAAAAACACACAGCAGAGCCAGTATTTCCTGAGCCAAGTGCCTTTGATGTTGAGTTAGCTACTGGGAAGCTGTATGTAACAAATCACCAGGTATTGACCAAATCCCAGCATAACTGATTAAGGCAGGGTGTTGGAATATTCGCTTTGAGATCCACAAACTTATTATTTATATTTGGAATAAGGAATAAGTGCCTAAGGAGTGGCAGGAGTCCATAATTGTACCTATCTATAGGAAGGACGATAAAACAGACTGTAGTAATTATAGGAGCATATCACATTTGCCTACTATGTACAAAATATTACCCAGCATCCCTCTCTCAAGGTTAACTCCATATGCAGAAGAAATTATTGGGAATCATCAATGTGGACTTCGACCGAGCAGGTCATCTACTTATCATATATTCTGGATTCGTCAAGTACTTGAGGGAAAAAATGGAATAAAAAGAAACAGTGCATCAGCTCTTTATAGACTTCAAAAAGCTTATGATTCAATTAAGAGGGAGGTCTTGTGTAATATTCTCATTGAGTTTGGTATCCAATTGAAAATGGTAAGGCTAATAAAAGTGTGTAAACATATAGCAGAGTCCGGGTAGGCAAGAATTTGTCCGACATGTTTCATATTAAGAATGGTTTGAAAAAAGGAGATGCTCTATCGCTATTGTTTTTCAACTTTGCTTTAGAGTAGGTCATTAGGAGGGTTCAAGTTAACCAGGATGGCTTGACTTTAAATGGCACGCATCAGCTTCTGGTTATTTCTGATGATGTCAATATATTGGATGGAAGAGTACATACTATACAGGAAAATGTAGAAAATTTGGTAGTGGCTAGTAAGGAGATTGGACTAGAACTAAATGCTGATAAAACTAAGTACATGGTCATTTCTTGAGATCGGAATGCAGGACGAAGTCACAGTATAAATATTGATAATCGGTACTTTGAAAAGGTGGTGGAGTTCATATATTTAGGAACTAACTTAACAAATCAAAATTCTATTCAGGAAGAAATTAGGAGCAGACTGAAATCAGGGAATGCTTGTTATAATTCGGTGCAGAATCTTTTGTCTTGCAGTATGCTATCCAAAAATTTAAAGATGAAGATATACAGAACTGTAATTTTGCCTCTTGTTTTGTGTGGGTGTGAAATATGGTCGCTCATATTGAGGGAGGAACGTAGGCTGAGGGTGTGTGAAAATAGGGTACTGAGGAGAATATTTGGGACTAGGAGGAACGAGGTAACAGGGGAGTGGAGAAACTACGTAATGAGGAACTTAATGATCTGTACTCTTCACCCAATATTTTTGGGCGATAAAATCGAGAAGAATGAGCTGGGCGGGCAAGTAGCGCGTACGGGTGAGAGGAGAATCGTATACAGGGTTTTGGTGGGGAAACCTGAGGGAAAGAGACGACTTGGGAGACCCAGGCGTAGATGGGAGGATAATATTAGGATGGACCTTCAGGAAGAGGGATGTGGGGATATGGACTGGATCGAGCTGGCTCAGGATAGGAACAGGTGGCCGGCACTTGTGTATGCGGTAATGAGCCTTTCATGAAATCCGGGGAATTTCGTGACTGACTGAAAACCGGTTAGCGTCTCAACAAGGACTCTGCTCCATGAAGTAATTAAGTAAATAAGTATTTGTCTGGTATAAATTAAACAGTGATCTGAGTGAGTCATGAAATAAAGACGAAGTAATAATGAACGATCTAAATATTAACAATCCTGATAAATCGAGCATGGTCGATACTTCGCCCTTTCCGATACATCGATTATAATCAATCGTAACTCTTGTACTAAGATACGAAAAGTACTTATGGTATGTGTAGTGCAAAACATGGTAAAACTCATTCCTACTGCTCTCAGCATTTAGGTCTTATGCTTGACTTCTTCAGCATTTCAGAATAAGATATGTGCGACTCGTCACTAATCTGGCGCCATTAAATTGTAGACCTAAATTTGCATTACTGCTCAGCACTAGTAACTTCAACACAGGCAATGAACCTACACCGTAACATTCTGGCGCTTTCGTGCAACCATTGTTGCAGTGGAAAATCGATAAATATTACACATTCTGAGTGTGTATTTGTAGCCTTAAAATATCCAGCATGCAACGCACATGCTCCATACTGTTATCTGTGGCCGATCCTGGCTCTACAATATTTTTCCACATTATCTCATAAACGGTACGATTTTAAAAGAAAATATTTTTGAACAAAAATATATTTTGATTTTCTAATTTTTGTCTGCAACATTTCTCACTCTAATAAAATTAAAGTGAGACTTAATAAAAAAACGTTTGTCTTCCTGTAAAGTACCCGCTATTCTAGTACGATTTTAATAAATCTTGAATTTGGTTGGTAGATTTTTCCCAAAATACTCCACTATCAAACTTCATGAAAAACCATCCAGTAGGGGCCGAGTATTTTCATGCGGAAAAGAAGGACGGACGGACGGACAGATACACAAGACAAAGCTAACTCTAACTTCTCGCAATTTTACGAAAGCGCCTAAAATCGTAGCTTGTCACTTGTGTTCGTTAACAGTAATTCGTAGCTAGAAATAATACTGTCGTGCGTCTTATTATTTATTGTGGGCATAGGATAAGAAACCCGTCAAATTCCAAGTACAAATATAACATTTCACAAGTGCATGGGGACGTGGAGTTAAAGCTCTGCACATTACTGATTTTGACGGTACATTAAGGTCAAATATGAGTTTAACAGTCTGGCAATTCGCCCCGGGGGAAATAACCAGAGCTACTCACTGGATTAGGTTTTGCGTTGGTAGACTACAACAAGCGACCCGGACGCAGAGGAGAGAAGAAAATTCCAGCCCATGCCCGGAATGGAAACTGATTCAAGCAGGCAGACACTTTTTTTGTACACTGAGATAAACGGTCTCAGAGAACAGAAAGTTACCAAATGTGTACTGCGATAAAAATCTTTGTCTTTTCATTTCAGTTTCTTTAATTACGGATATGCCTAGAAATAAAATTTTCGCTTTATTCTTCTCTACTGTCCGGTACACAATCTTAAGTCTTCACCTGATCCATAAAGAAAATAGAATAATAATATTCCCTCTAGCTGTATTTGGATATTAAACTTGATTTCTCATTTTAAGGGAATTACACGAGCTACGATTGCGAGACAGGAAGCTGCTGAATAAGATATTTAGGTCTAATATGGAAGAAGTAGGAGGAGATTTGAAAAAACAAAAAGCAAGATGAGGAGCTATATGATTTGTACCCATCGCATGTAATTATTTGGTCAATACATGAATGAGAATTAGATTGGCGGAGCACATGAAACGTTTTAGACAGTTAAGAAACACGTAACATATTTTGGTATGAAAACCGAATGGAAGAAACCACTTGGAAAGCTTACGAGTCTATTGGGGGCTACAAAAAAAATTTCTTGAAAAAAGACAACGGAATGGCGAGAACTAAATATTGCTCAGGAAAGGGACGAGTGTAGGGAGCTTGTCTTGACTGTCTGTGAAATTAGGTGCTCAAGGACTATACCCAGTGGAGTTACTTATCCCTCTCTAGGACTTAGGTAGCTCCAAACATTCTTAAACTCAAAACTAGATTAGGAGAAGGTATGTAGTCAAACACAACTTAAGTTGTGTTCGACTACATACCTTCTCCTAGTTTCACACACACAACGGGGATGACACACTTCCTAGATTCAAAACTAGATAATTTTGAATGATTAGCTTCGCATCCTGGTTTCCTTAACTTCCGAGAAAATAGCCCCTCCTACACAATTATCCTTTAGACGCCTAATGTCAACTATAGTTGACGTACCGCACCGCTAACCTCCAAAGTTGCATTTTATATATTTATTCAACAAATATAGGTACTGAATATTTTAAGCATGGTATATACTCTCCGTTTTTTTTTCTCTTCAAAATGCAGTTTGTTTCATAATTCTAACGTATTTGGTTCCTGTATTATTCACATTTTATTTACAGGCTAAAATTAAAAACAATAATTCCGGCTCCAAAAGATTAACAAGAAACCATATAGGCCCCTGAACTAATCTGGAAGATCGATAGAAGATAAAGAGGATTAAACCTACGTTCTGTCAGTCGCCAGACCGTGACCGAATTGTCATATTGACGTCGCTCTTCAGTTTCCTCGATTATGTGGTACAAGTAATAATTAAAAACAGCTTAGTTTTAAGTAAAAGAATTCTTTGAATTGGCCTATTAGGGATGTTTAGAAAGAACCATAAATGTGCTTTCAACTTGGATGGTGAACAATCGTCACAATAAATGATCGACATTAATATGCAAAATACAGGTCTGCTATTATAATAGCTTTCGCTTACATCTTGTGCAGTTCGTAAGTATTCGAATTTTCCACCTCTCCTTTGAATAACTTTTATTTATTACTATCATTTCCCTCTCCAACAGTTAGTTCCATCAGAGACGTTAACCAGGTATTATTAACAACGTTCCGCTCCCACCCTTATCCCTCTGGTGCTTGAAGTTCATCTCAAAATAAATAAAAATTCAGTTCGTAAATTAACTAGCAGCAAAGGGTATGTCGACCTGAAGTAGAAGAAATCACTTCAGGCTCTAGGACGAAAAAAGTTTATTTTTTTCGAAGAATCATGCGAAAAATCGATACATTCCGGTAGCAAAGTGAAGTTTTTTTAATGTTAAAACATGTGGTAGAGCTCAGTTGAAACCTGATGGCACACAGTGACGCGCGGTAGGGGAAGTGAAGGGGAAACATGCGAGTGGAGTGGGTAGCCAGTTGTCTTGCACTCTACCTCGGAACATGGTGGATCCAGCATTACTACCATTACTACCGCTGATGCGCACACTTCGGCTGCCAGTAGTCGACTGAACTGACGCCCCCGCCAATTTAAATGGAATCGTCCGTTTCGCGGAAAGACCAAATCTGGTTTCTGCGCGTGTGCCATCACATTTCAAACGTGCTCTACCTATAGCAAGCTGTGTTTTAAGGTGACAAAAGTAACTCATTGTCAAATTTCACATTCTGTGGACCGTGCGTCGTGATATACTTGCGTAATAAGGAACAACAAGATGCACAAGTTCCACACTGATCATGTTAGCAGCTAGTCAACGGAGGTGCACGGTAAATACCATATGCTGCATATACAGTAACTACTTCCTGTTGATGAATAGTTACTCTTTTCGAAACAAATACAGGATAGACTGTTGAAATAAATTAAGAAAGAAAAGTGCATCTTGTTGGTTCTTATTACGCAAGTAACTCATTATCATCTCCACAAACAACATTCTGCGGAGATCCGGTTTCAACCGTACAAAATCAGAGCACTCAGAACATAGACCTATATTAAGCCACGAAACATTTGGCGATCGCTTCTGTAAGATAGACAGAAATAAGGATATTAGCCTTAACATTCTTTCATGCATTGCTGCAAACTTACTGAAATTAAATTCCTATAGCCATGTAACACAAGTGTTCATTAGTGATATTTCGTTCCCGTGGGGTTGTATGACATTTCAATACCATTGTTGTTTTATCCTGGAATCTGCTACAATTTTATTTAATTGCAGCAGTTACGAATAGCCTTGACTGACCAGTCGTCACGTCAGTAGCACGTTTGGCCCGCATTTTGGTGCAACTGTTTCGTATCTCGGCCAAGTAGCTGCATACAGACTGAGCGGTTTATTGTTTGTATACAGCACCACAGACAATATACCGTCGAATGATCAGTGAAAGTTGAATTTTGAGATATGTGGAAAGAAACGGTGGTGGCATAATTAACTATAAAGAGCAGGCCTTTACCCTGTGTGAAACAAGAACGGCAAACAAATCAGATTACCGCTTGAGCCAGCCTGCGCCAACAGGCTTACCAATTTTCAGGTTATTTTCGCAGTCTTCCTGGCCTAAATGATGTTTCCCATAGCAGTTCCAATCCATAATCCTATTACATATCTCCATTTGATAAACTCAACAGTACATAATAACAAAGTAGCTAATAAAATAATAACCCCAGAGCACGTGTAAATTACCAGCAAACACAGTAATTATAATGAGAAGAAACACTTCTGAACCAAGTACAGACTATGCCAGAAATATGCATACAACTTGTGTACACACCTCTTAAAAAATACTGACATACTTTTCACGTAACATAATATGTCTGTCTGTCTGTCTGTCCGTTCGCGTCTTCCCTCCCCCCTCCCCCTCCCCACCCCCGAATTAACTCAGTTCATTTAGGGTAGAATTTCCGAAACGAACAGACGTACGAAGCGGGTGGGGGGTGATGAAGGCAGTTCCTTTCCTGTGCGGTACGAAAAGGAAGGAAATTAATTTTTAAGCGCATTTGCAAAACTGTGAAAAGCGACTATTAGCTTCGTCGGGTCTGTCCGTCTGCCTGTATGTCCAGTCTGTCTGTCCGTCCGTCCCTACGCATGGATCAACTCGGCTACCACTGCAATATTCATGAAATTTTACATTTGCGAATTTTTCGAACTGTCGAGAAAATTCAAGTTTCATTAAAATCTGACAAGAATTACGTGTAATTTACATAAACCCAATACACACTTGTGTTCATATCTCGCTCAATTATTCTTTTAACGAAAAGTGTTTCAGCCCCAATTTTTATAGAATATCAAATCACACATTTCAGGTTCAAATACTGCACAGCAGACAACCAACAGATAGCAATATGGCGCATGCGCATAGCATGCTCGGTAACTAAGGCCACGAACACAAATGTGTAATAATTATTGCTTTTCTATTCCAGTAATAGTTGCACGAACGCGCCTCAGTGTTAAGTAACACGTATATTTCTTGTCGTGTTGAGCTTTATTTAAACAACGTTTCAACATTTCAAGGTTCGTATGGTTCACTTCACTATGTACTGCGTTCTTTACATGTCGCATATCACAATAAACCTATGAGCCTGACGCAACACAGAACAATGCTAAAGGTAGAGTTTGATGTATCAGTGTAAGGATTTTCCCAATCACAATATTTATCTGTCTCTCAGTGAGATTTACATTCCCTCTCAAATTGTCTTACTAATAAGACTCTGATACATAAAACAGCGATTAAATGAGCTCAAATGTGCCGATTTTGGGCTGCTGACTAGTTTTGAAACATTGTATTAATTTTGTCAATGCTTCAGTGTAAAAATATCGTTATTATTTCTGCCATGCCTGTGTGTGCATTCTTACGTCTGCTCTTAACAATTCGGAATTGCTAGTCGGTATTTCATGACATTCCATATTTAGGTGTTTTACTACCTTAGCTTCACGCTAAAATTTTGGTTAAATTCGCGTAAGGAAGAAGATTATACTGTGCTAAATTCTGTGTGGTTGTTTCAGTGCATCTCAAGCATAACTAGCAGAATATCGGAGCTTCCCCGTACGCCTTCGTAGCGTGGTGATTAATTAAGCACAGTTTCATCTTTACACCAAATTTCATCACACCATCAGAGTCTAAAGCCTGCTTGATCCTGTCTTACATTCAAAAGTTACTGCGGTACAACCTGTTTAGTATAATTCGGCATCGTCAAAGGGAAATTCCCAACCTAACTCTACATCAAATTTGTATATACGGTTTCTAATTTATTCGTTCTTGAAACTAGAGGTTACAAAAGAAAGTACAAGAAAGTATGCAGCACCTCTTTATATTCTAATTAAACAAACTTCGGAGCAGGGGCAAGGGGCGTGTTCTTTGAAGCGCTAATAAGCTTCGAAACGCACTGAAGGTTGGGGAGGAAAGGTTCAAATATTTGGGAACAACCTTACCGAATCAAAACTATATTCAGGAAGAAATTAAGAGCAGATTGAATTCAGGGAATGCCTGCTTTCATTCGGTGAAGTGTCTTTTGTCTTCCAGTTTGCTATGCAAAAATATAAAGAATAAGATGTCCAGAACTATAACCTTGCCTGTTGTTTTCTATGGGTGTAAAACATAGTCGCTCTTACGGAGTGAGAAGGGTAGGGTGAGAGTGTTTGAGAATAGGGTCTTGAGGAGAATATTTGGGCCTGAGAGGGACGAGGTAACAGGAGAGTAAAGAAATCTACTTAATGAGGAGCTTAATGATCTGTACTGCTCACCAATATCGTTCGGGTGATGAAATCGAGAATAATGATATGGGCAACGCATGTAGCACGTATGGGGAAGAGGAGAGTTGCATATAAGGTTTTGGTGCGGAAATCCGATGGAAAGAGAACATTTGGACGACTCAGGTGTACATGGGAGGATAATATTAAGATGGATCTTCAGGAAGTGGGAGGCGGAGCATGGATTGGATTCATCTATCTCAGGAGAGGGACAGGTGGTGAGCTGTTGTAAACGCGGTAATGAACATTCGGGTTCCATAAGATGCGTGGAATTTCTTAACTAGTTCTGAACCGGTTAGCTTCTCAAGAAGGACTCTGCTCCTTGGAGTAAGTACGTAAGTAAGTAAGTAAGTAAGCAAACAAATACGCACTGAAGGTTGGAAATTTGACAGGCTGATCTTCTCAAAACGGACTAACGTCATGGATTTACAGTGCTTAAAGCATAAATGCCAAGTGCGTTAACCCGATTCTGTTAATATAGAGAAATTAAACAAATACAAACAACAAAATATTCATTCGTAATTTTTTTTTTGCTTAGGAGGAATAGTACCTTTGTTATTTATTGTACAGCTGTCAGGATTGATTAGGGAATATTAAAACGTGTCTGGCAAGCAGTTTGGAAACAATATTTTAAAGGGATGCACGTGGGCATTAAACGAAAAATGCCGAAGGCAATTCTTATTACCAACAAATTGAGTCTTAATAGGCTTAGGTACATTTCTGTACAGATGGGAGCATCGAGCGTAGGCAAATGAGTAGCTGCAGACAATGAAGGTGGTAGGAAATTCTCTCCTTATGACGGCCGCGTGACAGGAGATGACGGAACACAACGTAATGGAGATAACAGAAACGAAGTAGGAATACGTATCAAGATTGATTAAAAAATATGGTACGAGTAGGCAGAAAACTTGAAAGAATACATGGATAATTGGGCTGTCAATATAAATTGACGCCGTAAAATGCTGGGTACGCCCGACGAGATTCGAAAGAGCTTTCTCTCGTAACAAGAGAGGCGTATACATTACACCCTAACGCGTGTGATTACAGTACGCTAGTTTCTGAAATCTGAAGCAGAATGTTGTTGTTTACGACAACTGGGCACAGGGACGTGAGAAGTGTTTATCGCGGTGATTCCCAGATTTTGCTCCGAGGATCCCAAAGGATCCGCGACCAGTTTCCAGGGAATCCATGAACATATTTCTGAAACTCCTCCTGTAAGTTTACCTATTTTTTGTTTAATTACAGGAATGATATTTTTAAAAAAGTGGCGAAATTTCTGTAATTGATATGTTTACTTCATATGACTGTTAGAATATCAAATTAACGAACTTCTTGTACCTATTGAGCCAGCGAAAGACATTTTAATTAAGACCATATCACGTAACGTATTGTTACCTATGCTACTGTTACGTTTTCGGAGCAATTTGAAATAGGTTCGGAGGAGGCGTAAATATTTAATTTTTGAATCCCGTCATCCCTAAACTCTACATTCACGCAATGAAGGATGTGAGGATCCGTAGTTATTATTCGAAGTCAAAAGGAGTCGGCGAGTAAAAGGTTTGGGAAACCCTGGTTTGTCTCCTTTTGTGGGAGGTATTTATTGTGCGGTCTAGTTACACTAAACTTATGGAAATCAACTACAGTTCTTAATTTCGCTTAACAATTACTCGAGTAAAATTTCCAAATACTGGTTGAAATAATTAGAAATTTAGAACACCCAAATTTTGTACTCGGCTGAAAATTAGCAGTTAGCAGGCAATACGGCCCTCTTATTCAATGCGACCAGCTTAAATTACATACGCTAATTATAACATAAGTCAAAACATTTCACGATACAGACAAAACATGACGAATATTCATGCTTGTTGTTTTGTAGTTTGCCTAATTAAATGCATTTTCCACAGATTAAAAGATACAATTCCATGCAATGACTGAAAACCAGACGGCAAATAGTGCTTCAAAATATTTACCTCAGGTTCTCCCACCCTAGTTTTCGCATGAAATATTTCACTCGCTTACACATGTACAAACACAAATATAACAATGCCAGGGAAATCTGGGTTTTCAATGCAGTGTAAATAGATGAATTCACCATATGTGAAACCTGTGGTGGCTAAACACAGAAGAAAATTCCAAGCTGATTTCAGAATGATAAACTGCAAAATACTTTATCTGAATTTTACCAAGCATGGCAAAAAACATTCCATATTTGCTTTGTCAGCCGAATTTTTACAGCTGACTAAAAGTGTGTCCATTGGAGATAAAACCAAAGGCTAGACAGAGTTGCGCATAGAGTATTCGTGGAAATGTTATGGTTTCCAAATAAACTAATGGGAGAATCTGCTGTTTAAATAATCACATATTATCATTATAGGGCTACTGTCCACACTAGAATAGATAGTATTATTTTGGATAAAATGTATTAATAAACCTGTTTAGCCTATGTTCTAAAATAATGTTACATTTTGTTTTTAATTCCTTTACAGCAGTGAACATCTGTTTGTAACACTGTTGACACCATTAAGTTCAGAGTTTTGTTTCTTCACGTCTCTTGTGCAGAGAACAAAAATTAATACAGTGACCTGTGTGTTCCCTGTTGTACTGCACGTGTGTGAGAGACTGCGTAGATCTCACGCTTATGGAAGAGAATACTGAGAGTATTTAAGAACAGAGAGCTGGGAGACCATTGGGGCTTGAGAGAGAGGATGTAACTGTAGGTTAGAAAAGTTTCCATCATGAGGACCTTCGCGTTTTGTTCCTTAGCAATCCTTGTATGAGCTGCAGTTTGCCTTGTCCATATCAGTTTTCATTTCCAGAAACTTCCAGTATTAAAGCCTATACTTGGGCATGACTTTTATTGTTAGAAGTTCTGGCGACTTTCCCTTGTAAGCCACATAGTTTCGGAAAAGGGTTAGGAAAGTGGATTTAAGTGGGCCATGAAACGTTTAGAAAGTGAGTGAAGTGAAGTGAAGTGAAGTGAAGTGAAGTGAAGTGAAGTGAAGTGAAGTGAAGTGAAGTGAAGTGAAGTGAAGTGAAAATTTTGGTGGAGTGAGTGTAGCATTTGTGTATATTCATGTATGAGTGTTGTTGTACAGTTGTTGTTCCGTTGTTCGCGTATTTGTCCTTAAATAGTTTGTTCATTGTCATTCGCCCTTGGTTAAGTTTCAGTGCATTCAAGTTGTTATTACCCTTCTGATTTTTGTCTTTTGTTTTTAATGTCTTCTTTTTATTTTGTGTATTCTTTAATCTGTACTGTTTCTCCTCATGCATATCACTGTTCTTGCCTTTTTTGTGCAAGTGTAGGGACCACTTCCACCGGGTGGAAACCCAATTTCAGTAAATAAATATCGTATCCTATCATCAAATAGTTTTAATTTTTAGCGTTGACAGACAGATGGATAAAATTCTTGCACTGTACTTCGCAGGTCTCTGCAAAACTCTGATAACTAAGTCTAGTAATTCCGTTCAAGATATCTCGTTTATATCAGTAGAATGGCTAAAGAACTATACCGAAGATTCACCGAAGTAATATAGATAGTAACATGAAATGCTTTGTGTATGATATTTATTTACGCTATTTATATATTTAATATGTACTGGTAAAATTGTCCCTGCGGACGCCAAGGAGGCACAAGGGGGCAGGAGAATGATAGATGAACTGCACTCATCCTTAACCCCGGGATTACATATGCCTGAGTGGGTAGTTTGAAGCTGCAGGCGCTTTAAAATAAGAGAAAGAGCTAATTTTACCCAGTACATGGAAGTTTTGGTGAACACCAGAGCCGGTGTGAAAGATTTGTCGAACAGAAATGTCTAGTTTCCTCTTCCAGGGATCGAACTCTCTACCATAATGATTTCAATTCAACTCCTGTCGCAACTGATGTCATCGGTAATACTGGATATTGAGTGGAATAAAATAAAACAAAGAAAGTGTTGTGTACCACATCGTGTCTATGACAATTACGGAATCAAACTGAAACCATTAATTTCATTAACGACGAACATGTGAAATTTGCGTCAATTATTACGGTAAATGACGTAATTGTAAGATATATTCATAAGGTTTAATAATCACAGTATTAATAAAATAGCGAATGCTACAGCTTTCAGCGTGAAGGGAAAATTAACTCAATTTTAATTGATTAAATAAATTAATTGAATGTCAATTTACTCAAAAGATTAGGTTTCCAAACTCTTGTTATTAGCCATTGTAAAGCAGAAGGAATCACATCATGACACTATATAGTATATTTTTGGTTGTTTGTTTAGGCATGAAACGTTACAGCTCTATAATTTTCAGAATAATACAAGGAACGAACGTAGAGTGGAAACCTGAAATAAATATTTAAAGCTGAGGCACTTTATGTTCCCATGCTCTCACCATTCAAGTAAAAACCCTGCCACGTTTTGGTTGGGTACTGCGATGGATAGGGCTGTTCGCCGCCGAGTATCTCTATACAACTATCTTATAGGATAACTGCACGTTATTTTCAAAGCTACTCTTATTTGCATGTGTTCAGAATAGAATACTGTATACAGTGCCTGTCCGACTGAAGCTGTTCTCACTCGCTGGGCGCCAGTGCGTTCAATAGCAGAGACAAACAGCAATCAACAGGGGACAAACTTTAAGGTATTTAGGTGCGTTCGTACAGCCGCGAAAATCTCATGTCGGTTTAGGTCACGTCCATCTGCCCGTATGTCCGCAAACATCAGCGCGGCTCCTATTGGACGAATATCCGTGAAATTTAATATTCGGGACTTTAAGAAAATCTGTTGAAAAAATAAAAAAATTACTTTAAAATAGGATAAAAATATCGGTGACTTTGCATGAAGACCAAAATACGTTTTATTGTTGCCGGCAACATGAAAGCGCTCTTTTCGACTTAAACTGAATCAGGTTTTTAGGGTAGCTAATGAGGTATAAACATTACGCGAACGCTCCGCAGTGCTACGTTTAATTATATTGATTAAATCGTTTGCTCTTACTGTATGAAATAGGACAACGTGTCAAATTTGTGACGTAATGGAACCGTAGTACATGGCTCTATTATGGATATATGTGCAAATAAGTAGGACTATGAGCTTCTCCGCGCTGTGTACCAGAATGCAATCAGATCCAGTTACCGAAAATTTGTGTCACATTTTCCCATTTATGGAACGTGAGATGACGAACAAAAGTCCGAAATATTTTCAGTTTTTCACCGTGCATATTGTCAATATTCACAATAATCACCAACACATGCACACTTTTTCATATGACACTATAAAACTTTAATTTGTTAAAATAGTTAAAATTTCCGACATGTTTCGGTTTACATTTAAACCATCTTCAGGGAGCTATTAGTTCATGCTAAAGTTACACGCTCAGACACAGTACAGCAGGAAGACTAACACAGCATCTGAACCCATCACAAACATGTAACGACATGCTTCTACAACACCATCATCCCAACAAGAGATAAGTAACTTTAGCATGAACTAATAGCTCCCTGAAGATGGTTTAAATGTAAACC
>Ga0136643_10002671_pt1 | contig 23415 bp, 8 predicted proteins | sample TergutLab28metaG_FD_96883 | JGI IMG/M metagenome (GOLD analysis project Ga0136643, IMG submission 96883) | Labiotermes labralis P1 segment gut microbial communities from Petit-Saut dam, French Guiana - Lab288 P1 (version 3) (version 3) | ecosystem: Host-associated > Arthropoda: Insects >... | reverse complement strand
TATCACGAACCTGTTCAAACATACTGATTCGAATATAGCATTCAGAGCAACCAACACTTTACAACAACAATTATAAAAAAAAAAACAGAATAAAAAAAACCCAAGCGGGATATATAAACTAAAATGTAATACATGTAACAAAGCATACGTCGAACAATCCGGAAGATCCATAAACGTAAGACACAAAGAACATATAAGGTACATAAGAACCAATAATCCGCAATCCGCCTACGCCATGCACATCCTACAAAATAGACACGAATACGGGACGACAGAAAACACGCTGCAACTATTAAAGACATGTCGTAAAAGCACACGTATGAACTGCTGGGAGACCATATACATACAAATATTTCACCAACACAAAATACTGATTACAGAACAACAAACTGGCGACGTCAAAACCCTCTATGATCTCGCCAATACAACAAACATCCTTCCACGCAACCCATAACCAGTCTCTCATTACTCAGCATACGAAGCACACCGAGCCACTGCTCCACAACACATTCCTACACAACATGGTAAGTAAACTGCCGCACAATCCATTTAGCCTAACTATTTGTATATATCAAAAACTATCATTATGTATTTACTCACATAGCTGTTTTGACAATATACTTAATAGCATAATTATTCATAGATATGCTGCCACAACACCTCGTTTGCAAATACGAATTGAATTGTGAATACTGTAACATAACTTTAGCAAGGAACAAAGCTCCCTGGTGTTGATCCGACAAGATCGAAACATGTCGGAGTGTTTGAAAATGTTTTAAAAGTGTTTTATGTGAAATTATATGTGCATTCATTTGGTTGATAAATTGAAGTGATTCTACAAATAAAATGCACTGTGCTACAATAAGATGTATTTTTACATTTTGATATTTGTTGGAGCACTCGGCTCTAAATCACATTATTTCCCACCTTCGTCTTTAGTCATCAGAAACTTATGATTGATCACGGAGTTCAAATTTGTGAAATACGCTGCAAACCAAAAAAACGACTATCAAACTACATCGACAGTGACTTTCACTCTAAGTAGGGGCGAAAACCTTATCTGTAACTTTGCACCGCAGTAACACTCGGCCTCAGAAACCAAGAGAAAAAGAGACTTGGGTACCTCAGAAGAGAAAACAGATTATTAATGGACCAGATGGTAGACAGTGGCATTAGGTTGCAGCAAAATACATAACAAGGAGTTACATAATATTTATTCTTCCCTTGATCTGACGAGGATCATCAAATCGAGGAGAATCCTGTAGGCAGTAACTATGGCAGGTCTAGAATGGACCATAAATTAGTACAAAATATTAAAATCAGAAATGGACTTCTTGGCAGATCTAGGAGTAGATATTGGGTATGAGTAAACTGTCACATAAAAATCATCTGCCTCAGGATAGTGTACTGTGTAGTGGTATTGTAATCACGAAAGAAGCCTTAGAATTCCCTAAAAGGCAAAGAATTCAATCAGTCCTGTGCCACTATTAGATCCTGAAGGACAGTGCATCATGAAATTATTTACGAAGTCAGCCAATCAATTAGGCACTCACTCATTAACTCAAGTAACCGCTTAATCATTCAGTGACTCAGTTACTCAGAGTTAAAACACGCTCAGATTGTATATTTTGATGTTTGCATAAAATATGAGCCGGAAGTATTTCATTCATAGTGTCACTAATTAGAACAGAGAAAGTCGGAATAGTGTGTTCGGTATAGGGACGGGGCTACAAACTGGATGTTCCGAGGTTCAATTCCCGGTAACAGCAAAAACGTATTCTCTACTTCAAAACGTCCGGACTAGATGTGTGGGCGATCCAGCATTCTACTCAGTGGGTAACGGGGTTGTTCCCCTTACGGTAAAACGATCTTGGCCTCAAGTCCAACACTCACATCTATCCAGTTAACAGGTTTAAAATGAGTGCGGCTAAACCTCTGCACCCTCTGTACGCCTTCATGGCATAGACACGGATCTTGCCTTTACCAGTGCCTAATTATGACTGAAATTTTGCCAGGAAAAAATGCTAATTTATTATAAGCATGTAGTCTACACGAATCACATTCTTCTTTGCACCCACATCTCCGGCAGACACTAAAATAATCCTAAGTACAAGTGTACACACCATTAAATTTCACTTTAATTTTATCGTAGAATTGTCGCGCATTCCAATAACAATGAAAATGCAAAACTACAGCTGTCGGTACTTTATTAACTAATAAGTATTTTCTACTCGCAAATAGCTTACGTAACCCCACAACAGTGGTACATATTGACAATACATGCATGTCAAAATTACCTGTAACTTAGCACGTATAATCAAATGCCTTTTTTTACTTTTCCCGTATTTCCTATCAAAAAAATCATTTACTTATATAATTCGGTCATTTACGTGAAGCAGCTTGACAGTCCGCACCCTCGGCAAGCGAACACACACAATGACACTAACTTTCTTTCAGCACACAGCAGCTGCGCCTTCTTTTATTTTCCAATAATTAAAGTCGCTTAGCTCAGAACACTGACTGATAGGAGACGAAACTGGGGAAATGAAATTTATGACGACAAATTCCAAACGTTCCTTAATTTTTTTGTTTATTTTTAATTAGAAGGTTATGCCTCTTACTATTCATGTATTGAAACGTCTTCTGTCCATGGTACAGACATGTAGATCAACTAAATTTTAAGCTCATGGTTCCGTGCATCGTAATTCAATGTTAATAAAAATCCAACCAGATGCAACAGCATGCAGATATGTACTTACTGCAAAGTCACTCTACATGTTTCGGGTGTCACAGCACCCTTCATCAGGAGTACTAAAAACTGTAACCGCAGCCTCCGGTACTGGCTGTACCAGTTTTAAGACCTGCACCGGAGGCTGCGGTTACAGTTTTTAGTACTCCTGATGAAGGGTGCTGTGACACCCGAAATATGTAGAGTGACTCTGCAGTAAGTAAATATCTGCATACTGTTGCATCTGGTTGGATTTTTATTAACATTAACGTAGATCAACATTACAGACATATATATATATATATACACACACACACACACACGTCCCTCTTCACAGCCCTGAACCCAACAAAATTTAAACGTTTTAAACCTCTGGTAGCGAACACACGAACAATTTTGAGAATCTGACATTTTATGAACCACAGCGAGATAAAATCCATGCCATAAAATTAGGGGCGCGGCAAATTCTGTGGTACGATTTTATGTCCTAAAATATATCTGAAACTGCTGATAAAGGAAGGCAGCACAGGGTAAACCAAGGTGGCTTTATTTTGGCTGGCCCGATTTTCCATGTGTCTCGAGAAGCTTGATGTATCAGGCATCTTCAGTGACACACAACTTTGAATGTTTATTTCAGATCTGTCGTTTGCGTGCTGAGTAAGCAAACAGTACGTACTTAATATCTGTTTGGGGGTCCTAACAGGTAAAGTTGCTTCAGTGAATTCCACAAGGTATGAGGGAGTGGAGGTACAAGTACCTCGGCAACAGATCGAGGTCAGCAGCCAGTTTTAAGTTCAGACAAACCTACGCAGGGAATAATCCCCCGGTGACCACTGAATAGGAGACCGTGTTTGATAGTTGTTTGACCGTGCATCATTGTGATAACTGAAGAATAAAACCAACTAGATGTCATTTACTATTTTACTATACTTCTTATAGGCTCAACATATTTCGCGCACTACTATGCCCGAAATATATTAAGCCTATAAGAAGTACAATAAAATAATAAGTGGCGTCTAGTTGGTTTTTATTCTTCAGGAGACCGAGTGTTTCTCAGAGGCGTCCGGATCTTTGGAGAACGGATAAATCTCTTGCTACTGCCACAAATCAAACATTGATACGAAAGGTTTAAACTCAACAATTTTAACTGCAATTCAGAACTATTTTCATCCTTGACGCGATTTTAGCCTTACCACAAACGTAATGATTTATATAGTAAGTAATGTAGACACGACATAGGTTACTTCGAAACACTCAGTGATATTGCCGCCTGATTTCACAGTGTTGTTACGGCAGCATATTCTGTCCCGTAGTACCGTAGTACACACACACTACGGGTCAGAATATGCTGCCATAACACCGACCATGTCCAAGTCAACGGACACGATAGAACCATACTTGCAATTTTAACCAAGCACTGTATAAGGCTCCCTGATGATGGATCCTCTGTGATCCGAAACATGTTACAGCACTTTTAAACATTTTATAATTTTAATTGTATCTACGAATTTTATATTAGTGCATTAGTTGGATAATAAAGTTTTTAATGGGAGGGTAATATGATCTCTGGTCTTAAGAACTAGCGTGTGAGGCTACGAACTGCAGTCGCCTAGCTGAGGGCACTGGTATACTCAAAATAAGGTCTGTTTCGATTAACGATAGTTGCAGATGTTTATACTAGCCGATGCCGATGGCCACGCTGTCTAAGGCGTAGGTGTTCGGCCGCTCACCAGCTGGGATTGCGGGTTCGAATGCCGCAGGGGCATTGGTGTTCGTCTCTTGTAAATGTTGTGTACTGCACAAGAAGAGGCCTCTGCGACGGGCCAGTCTCGTTCAGGAGAGTTCTACCGAATTTTTATGTGTCACTTAATGAGATCAGGCACAGCAATATCCCGCTACACCTACAACGAACAGGTAGAAAGGCCAGACTAAAAAAACATATTTTTACTAATTAAATCACAACTCTTATACAGATTTTAAACTGTAATTCGGTCACTGACTTTTGAAGTGAATTTTGGTTTTTGTTTAGTTAGGCTATTTTTAATTAAAATGATTATATTTTTTACTGTTTTTGCTACTGTTTTTTATGTAAATAACTGTCTGAGCAGAACTGTTTAAATATTTAATTTAGGTGCTGGATCTGTTACAAATCTAACTTTTTGTTTGTTAGGTTAGGTTGTTTGTATGTGTATATGTATGTGCATGTCTTCATGTGATTTCTGCTGTATTTGTGTTGTGCATGTTTTATAACTGACCACTACGCAGTGAAACTGGCGCTTTAATAAATCACAACTGAATTAACTTACCATCATCATTATAAGTTCGCTTGTCTGGTACGAACTTTTCTCCAATGTTTTCAAACTTCTTCCCACTTCCGGAGGCCTAATATTCTGTGCGGAGTTCTGCTTCCATTCTGTCATATTTGTTCGATAATTTATTCAGCAAACAAAAAAAATCCACAAAGGATTTGTTTTTATTAAATCGATATTCATCTTAATCTGGTGAAATTTTTGTCGACATTTCCCTGGACACACCCTATTTAAAGCCGCTTATTTGTTTTTCTGACTGTCTAAGCATCGAACATACAAATATTAATATAATTTGAAGTAAAAAATATGAATACCAAATGTTTCAAGCGACAAAATAATCATTAATATCTGAAAAGAGTATTTTAATAGTAATAAAGGAATTACAAACTAGAAACCTAAAAATTTTCAGAAAAAAATTCAGCATCAGAAAGAAATGCTGTATTGCTGCCTACGAAATGTAACACTACCTTCCATAAATTTTAATGTTGGTAAAGTAATGTGCGCTTCGTAATTAATTTATATGGACTCTGGAGCTTCCCACAACGGTGCATATTAAAATTACATTTATTCTGGTATACAGATAAGGTACCTCGGAAGATCATAATCCAAGTGAACTTAACTAGCAATACGTAACGAAACGGACTTCTTAAAGGAAATCAAATCACGTGTCATATTACATTTAGATTCTCAGAAGGTGTTAAATAAGGATCTTAATATTTTGTGCCGATAATAGAAGTGACTGTCATATTTTGTCATTTACGGTGTTCTATTCGGGAAGGGGTCGGGTACGTCAAAACACAACTGTCTTTCATCCTACTTTTTTATGCTGACGACATGTTTCGGCCACTGTGGGCCATCTTCAGGTCATAAAAATATATATAGAGGAAAACTATACAGAGTATGATCATAGTATAGGTGTATATTCTAAACTTTCAACGAGATCTCTTTGTCGGTTGGATTATACATATTGAGCTAAAAGTACCTCTTCTAAGTAGAGTATAAGAATTTTATGGATATATATAAATAATTAAGTAATACCCAGTCTTAAAAATGGTGCATTAGGCTAGACTATAATATGTAAGTAGTAGGCCCTATATCAGGACTGTTCTATATTATAACTCACAGGACTCTTTCAAGCGTCACATTAGAACAGTTAGTCTTCGTTAACACAACGAAGTTCTTCGCGCGGTCGCAGTGCTGTTCCTATGTTCCTAAAAACACCTTTATTATACTACTGTAGCTTTCGAACTCCCAATTTGAAAAATACATCACAGCGTCTCTATCGGGTAGCTTTTAAGAAGATTTACAACATACACTATACATTTCACTGAAAGTGACAAAGCTGCAATTGCTTGTTCAATAATCACGATATACAGACCAGTTCCTGCTTATGTTCATATTAAAATTTTACTTAAATTTTCTTATCTTAAGTAGCCTAACGAATTTATTTATCCGTTGCTTATTTAATCTCGCTGCCTCTATTTCAGACTACACAGCGGCCAGTGACTGGATGACTTATGAATAATAAATTGCAAATACAAAAAGAATTGGTAGCAGCACAACTTTAACATACTGCCGACATCTACCTGGATTGTCGGAAGAAAATCTAAAAACTAACGTCCAGTCAAGTGGGTGGTATCCCTAATGCATAGCCAGGAAACACCATTTTTTAAATATGAGCCTGTAGACAGGATACTATTCCAACGGAACCGTTACGTCGTTTCCTTCAGCCCCTCCAGAGAACTAGCGAAGTAATAATTCAGATTACGACACAACAGCTTTCACTTCTTACAGTTAATTAGTCATGAACCTTCCTCTCACTGAATGCCATATACCTTGCAGTTAAATTAACAACAAAATCTGTATAGCCGGTTTGCGGGTCGAGATTTGAAGCTCTCAAATACGAAGCCTTGGCTACTACCAGCCTGACCAGTATGTTCCGAAAGCAGTCACGTGATGTTACTACAGACCCTCTTCTAACTTACCCTTCAACTCAGCTATTCTGAATATCGTTTATTCGTGTGCTCCAACCAAAAGGGACAGTGGCGGAAACTGTGCGCAGAACTGTACCGTCAGATATACATTTACTCAGCTGCTTGGTTCCTTTGATGCGTATCACAGTTGCTAGGAGACGAGCTCTTTGTTGCCAATGACCGTGCAACACCATGCAAATCAAGAGACGAGAGTGGAATCGTGCCGGCTGAACGCCGTCAATGAGACAATCGTCCGTGAATGCTTCAGACTAAGACCGTGTTTCTCAGTCAGCCACACAAAATATCTGCACCAGTGTGAAGCTACGACAAGCAAAATGATATGATTCAACAAGGTAAATACGAAAACGCCTCTCACGTTAAGTGTGTCCACTGTAACCACGGCACGGTCCTTCCTCAGGATACGAAGGGAGACATCTCCTTCCGCATCCTAAAGAATAAACTACTTCGTAAATGACCAGTTGCAGACAAATGACAAGTAGCAGTCCACCAGCTTCTGGTTGGGTTTTCATTCAGTGATGCATTTCATATGAGACTAGACTTCTCCTGAACGAAAGACAATATCGGTTTACACAGCGACACGTCCCACAAGACGGCAATCTGCTTTCAGATTATAGCCGACACTTGTAACGCCCTGAATCGAAGTTACATTGAATGTAACACCAGCACAGGCTGTGATGTTCCCACGGCAATTATTGTTCATAATATTGTGGTATTCGTAGTTGTGACACCGTGCAGCATGTTGGGAGGAAACAGCCTTCCTGTCCTCCATGAATGTGACCGCGTTCCTTGCAGACTCTTTAAACACAAATGCATCCTCACCATACACAATTTGACTCTAAGGATGTTTGACTCTAAGGATGGAGACAGCTTTTTCCTCAGACAAGTTCGTATCTAGACACATGACTACACGATGTTAAAATTATTGTACCACAATCTGAGAATGTACCACCTGGCTTAAAGTTAAGGTTTCCTTGTGTACGCCACGACGCCCTGTCACGCAGTATACTAATTCGAAAACAATATAAAATAAGATAGTGTATACATCTTGTATACTGTGCTTCTGTATTGCTACACAGCCTGATAATGGCTCTTATGAAATCCGCAACATGTAACTGAGGTTCCTTCACATAAACACACTACTTGTGTTCGACCGTTATTGCCACTGATCGTGCACAAATGCACACGGGATGATCATCATAAATGTAGCTCCACTCATTCCTTACTTCTGTACTACTTTCGGGTACGTGGACTGCTTCGGGTCATGGCAGCCCAATCTCCGGTACAATAACCCCCTCCCCCTCCCCCAAACACTGAATGGATAGCTAGGTGGGCCTCACAGCCAAAACTCTTGCCATTTACGGGTATCAAACCAAAACGTCTCAGTCATCAAGCCTGTAGTGTTATCACTATACCGATTACGTCATCCCAGGTCCACCCCCTCCCCCCCCTTTTTAAAATCTCCATTTTGTCCACAGATTTTCGTATTACTGTCACAGCGAGCCCATTATTTACCTATAGAGCATTAACTAGTTCACCTTCGCAAGATGTATTGTTTGGCTGAGAGGTCGGAATTGAAAATTTCAAAGTACTTGCGATACAAACAGGCTTCGTCTGTTTAATCGCCAGTCTGCCGACAAGTATTTAGTATACATGCGCACCGGCCATCTCGATCAGATTCTCGCGGTTTTCCGCGGCCTCAGAGCAAACGGTCAGTTGGTACACCAATTCAAATCTACAATTCATGCTTCTCGTATCGCCCTTCCGCTGTAAAGATCACATTTCAAAACTACTGTACTGAAGATCCTACACCGTTTGCTGGCTGCCCAATTACAAAGGAGACGAATTCGCAACCCTTTGCATTCTACCCAACGAAGCTACACCAGACGGACGAGTTGGGCAATGCCAGGGAATTTCACAGCCGAAAATAATCCACCAAATTCCCTCCTTTTTTACTGTCCTCTCTCTCTCTCTCTCTCTCTCTCTCTCTCTCTCTCTCTCTCTGTCAAGTGATATGTTAAACTGTGTTAACGCTTTCAGGATTGACGTTTCTCTTCATTGTATTTCCACATAAAAATTCTTCAGTTCCTATATCACATAGGATGTATCGTTTCCAGTAAACAAACCAATCGTTAAATGGCGATAAATGATCAGTACTTACTGTGATTATTATACGAAATTAATACTTTTGTGGGCAAGACACAGCTTCTTAATTTTACTGTAGGTGCTGTATAGAGTTAAAAGTGGCGTTTTGAAAGTTAATAATGCACGCACACTGAAATAATTATATTACTAAAATAAACGTTGTAGAATCCTGTAGTAATACACTACAACTACCTTTTCTAGCTATGGTTTTCACAGTGATCCACTGCTTTACATCACAGTCCTTAAGCAACAAACTGAAATTACGATTTCACTGAAAATGAAATACTTTGTAACTTTCTTGGGCAAAGATCGAGGATTCATGCCCATTGTAGCACAGACCTATTCCTCATATATTCAGGCTGTCTTGCAACTATGTCTATAACCACCTGCATAACGTATCTACAGTCGCTTATATATACCATCCAATTATAGATCCTATGTAGAGACGTCTGTGTAATTATTAAATTATTGAATTACAGTTTATCTTTGTTTTTCTGTATAGATTTAAACATTTCTACTATAGTTGTTCTAGTTGTTTATCTTAAATGCTTACTATTGTAGTGCCTTATGCTGTAGGTTGTGCATTCACTTAGCTTCCTATGAACTAGCTTAGTAATTCATCAACGATCCCTCTAAATGGAAAATCGATGGAGCTTCTTGAATCAGAAATGCGAAATGAACTATACCTGAACGAACCAGCTCGATTTCTACACATACAAAACAGCACTTCTTCATAGCTTAGGTAAAAAACGCCGTGGCTACTGCTCCGGTCATGGATGTTAAGAATTACAGAGGTTTTAGACGATTGCACCAAACATCGCAGTCTATTTCTCTCCTATTCTATAGGTCACGAATTCAACTGCTCTCCCACTGTATCATGTTTTTCGTGGTTTTCCGTAATCCCTCCACTCAAATGCCAGAATAACTTATGAAACTAGGCCGCTGTGACGTCTTGTCACATCCTTTCCAATTCACACTAAACGTTTAAATCATCAGAGCTACCGACAGCGTCTTTACATCTATCGAGATTAAATAAATTAAACGCGAATTTTTACGCATTTCTTTTGCCCCGTGCAGGTACAGGCCTTGCGAAGTGCTTCGAAATCCCTAAGATTAACTCACTTCTTCAACAGTCACCTGCGAATTTAAGGAGGCTAATCGGTAAGGGCTGAAGAATACTAAGAAAAAATATAAGACTAATTGTGAAAGTAATTATGCAAATGACAGCACAGAATTCCCACATTTTTTATTTCATGTGGAATTTTTTATTTCTTAGCCATATTACTTCAAGATGGCACAAAAGACTGCATTTTTCTAGAAGGTTACTCATGCAGACAACAGATTACAAAAATGGCTGTCATTCTTGCGATATCCCTCCTGCGAAAGGCTTAAGTCAGTTTCCTGGAATTTGAACGTACAGCACCGAAACTGGCAGCAGAACACAGAAACACATCATATTTCACCTTTACTTCAGAAAGATGTTTCAGAAATATACGCGTCGATAATGACATTCTCACCGTCATTATCATCACCATCAGAATCCCTCCCAGCAATAGGCCTAAATGGTTTCTTAAGAATCTGATGTTTATTGGGCCGTGAATCATTGTGATAACTGAAGAATAAAAAACCAACTAGATACCACTTGTCATTTTATTTTATTTGTTATAGGCTCAACATGTTTCGGGCATTACTATGCCCATTATCAGGAGCTCGCGACTATGATGTTGATTACCACATTGGTCGTTTCGTTCTTGGTTTGATGTAAGTTGGAGGTTAGGTGCCGTTAGGCTGGAGTAGTGTCCGGGTTGCAGCCTGCAGCCCGGACACTACTCCGGCCTAACCGCACCTAACCTCCAACCTACAGCAAACCAAGAACGAAACGACCAATGTGGTAATCAACATCACAGTCGCGAGCTCCTGATGATGGGCATAGTAATGCCTGAAATATGTTGAGCCTATAAGAAGTACAATAAAATAACAAGGGGCATCGAGTTGGTTTTTTTATTCTTCAGGTTTCTTAAGAGTTAAGAACTTTTCGTCTCTTTCGTTCTAATTCGCTGTCTTTTTTCACACCGATGAATGTGTTAGCAATTGTTATATTCCAGGTAGAGGTCTGTGAGATTTGAAGTTCTCGCGGTGGTAAATTTTAATATTACGGTCTTCTGTGATGTGATTTCGTTAGGTCTCGTATCCACTCAGTAAAATACCCAGGAGGTCACTTCCCAGAAGACTATAATATTGATGGAACCCCTTCGTTAACTGTTCGTTCCCAGTGTTCATTACAGTTTTTTAAATAACGCGTAATCAGTATAATTTACAGCCTTGCTACTATTGCTTCACGGTTTTACGGTTAGAAAGATTTATACACCTTTCGTCTCATGAAACGTAATTTTGGTAACACTAATCTGGAATATACGTGTAAGTGCTTATAGTTATTAAATAGTGCTTTCATCAGCTCGGAGTACATGGTGTCGAATGAGTGAAGAAATGTTGAACATGCAGAGATAACGCTGACCAAGAATTTACCTGAAGCGACTAAAGAAAACCGCAAAAATTTTCAGTCAGACCTCCCGATCTTTGGTCAAAGATTTAACCCGGAATCTCCCGACTATTAAGCAGAATCGTGACGTTCTATCCTGCCTCACTAACAAAGTTCAGCTATTCGAAAAGGTGTCAGATTACTGCTACAGCAGCTCATGAGGCCAACTGAACGGCCGTTAAACTCGAAACAAGTATAGAAACGTTCCATGTCGCATCATTTTAAGAGTGATAAAGTTAGTAATTACGTAGCACGCACTAGAGTTGAGAAAAATGTCATTTTTCACAGAAAACTGAACAAAAAAAGGCCAATTCTGAACCCAAGGCGGAGAAGACAGAGTAATATTAACTTGATCATTAACGAACGCGTTTGATAGGATGTGGATTCACCTTGCTCAAAATGAGGACCAGCGAAGTCCTCTTATGAACACAGTAATGAAACTTCAAATTCCATCAAGGGCAGGGAACTTCCCTTATAGCTGAACGATTACCAGTATATCAGGAATGAATTTCCTTTACTTGCTACGCAGTCTACATTTCGATGAAGAGGCTATAATTTTGCTAGTGATTTCCACGTATCTTAGAAGCAGTCTGCAAAAAACTGTGTCTCCCTAGGACCTCCACTGGGCATGAGTAAGTCTACACGATTCTACACGAGAATGAGCAGGAATGGCTCAGAATTCAGTGGCTGCCTGTGTTTAAAGTTAGCCTACCTAGCTCGAATGCAGTCTACACTGTTAGTTGTGACAAGTAAAATTGTCGCGTAACAGACATTATTTTCTATGTTCTGTATGTCAAGTAACTCACGTGGAGCGTAGCAGTAACATCGGCGTGGATAGGAGTGGTTTCCCTCCTGTCGAAATACATTGCGAGTAAAATTCTTTTTAACTAGGAAACTAAAGCAACTAATCAACTCTCTAACAATAAGTCACGTAAATAAATATTTAATATTACATTTAAATTTAGATGCCTGAAATTAATCCAAAACATTGTAAACATTAATCTGTTACTTTAGAGATAACACAGTCTCTATTACAAAGACCATTCGGTTTATGCTGCTTTCGATAATTGTTGTTTATTCTGAAAATCATACAAATAAAAATACATTCCGGGCAAAACGTGTAATTCTTTATTTTCAAGCAGGTAATCCGTGCGTATAATTGTCTCCGACCTTTAAAGCGTTAACGATTCCTTCCTTCCATACAATATCCGAATCAATAATCATTCTATTCTAACCGTTTTTATGTAATATTTAATAACCTCTACTTTATCGTATTTAAACCTTTACATTTTGGTCGTAACTCTCACCTGTACGCACTTGTTTACTTGAAGAGCTCGGCTGAATCTCTTCATAGTCTTTGGAAATCAAAACTAATCTCGCTAAAGTTTGTGTAGCTAGGAGGTTAGATTCAAAGTGTTTGCAAGGGAACCAATGTTCAGCTACAAACTTTGAAATCAAAACTGTGTAGAAGACAACTACACTGTAACTGAGAAACTCCAAGGTGTACAGACTTTGTATAACGTCTGCTGCAGTGTTGTAACAAACACTGATTACTGCTGCAAGGTTAAACAGACATTTATTACTGTCGCAGTTTTACTGCAGACAGTGCTTAAGTGCTTACTGCTATAAGGCTAGAACAGACGCTGACTACTAAAGCAGTAATACTGCTGACGCTGATTACTTTTGCAGAGGTACTACACGCATTACTACCAACACAATGTTACAGCAGACACTGCTTATTGCTGCGACGTTACAGCAGACACTGGTTTATATTGCAGTGTACTGCAGACATTGTTTACTGCTGCCATATTACTTCAAATACTGATTACTGCTGCAGTGTTAGTGTGGAAATTGTTTATTGTTTCAAGGTAACAGCAGACACTGGTTACTGCCGCAATGTTACTTCCATCACTGATTACTGTTCTAGGATTACTGCAGTCACTGTTTACAGATGCAACGTTACAGCAGATACTGATTACTGCTGCACTGTTATTGTAGACACGAATTACTGCAGTTGTGTTAATGCAGGCAATGCTTATTGATGTAATGTTACAGCAGACACTGCGTACTACTGCAGGGTTACATGAGACACTTTATTGCTGCAGTGTTACTGTAGATATGAAATTGCTGCAGCGGGTTTGCTGCAGACAATGCTTATTGATGTAAGGTTACAGTAAACATTGGTTACTGATGCAGTGTTACTTCAGACATTGATTACTGCAGGAATGTTGCTCCAAATACTGGTTCCTTTCGCAGAAGTACCTTACTCACAGGTTGCTAATGCAAAGTTACAGCAAACATTAATTAATAAGGCAATGTTACGGCAAGCACTGATTACTGCCGCAAGGTCACAGCAGACAATGATTACTTCTGCAAGATTATAACAAGCACTAGTTACTATTGCAACGCAGCAGCAGATTTTAGTCTTCTAGGATGCGACGCAATGTCATTGGGTAGGTTTGCGTCGATGGCCCGAAGAATCGTAGTTCTTTCGCCTTCGGGGTCAAGTAGTGCTTATGAAGTTTACAGCAGGCAGTCATTATCGACTCTGAGTTCTGTAGATTCTGTATATTTCAAATATTTTTTGATACATGAAGACGTATCCAGAAGTTTTAGAACTAGCCAGTATTACAAAACAAGTTCATAACCAACAAACTGCACAGATAAAAAACATGAAACACTGCTACATGTTTCGGGTATTGTCTTTAACTATCTTCAGGGTGAATTAATACTAAAATACAAATACCAATGCTTTACAGCTTTGTCATACGTAGACGGTAAAATGTATAACGGCAGACGGTAACACGTATAATGGCAGAAGAACATAAATACATCGATAAACAGGGGTGCTGATAAGTCCTTAGCCCGACCAGGAAGGAAACAAGCTAATGTTTGTCAGAATGGCGTGAATTTCCTTCGGCGCCTTGCCTTGCAGGGAAAAATCTGGATGGCAACTCGCGTCTCGATGTTGTTGAAATTGCACGCGTCCCTGGCATGCTTCCGAGCTTGTTTCCTTCCTGGTCGGGCTAAGGACTTATCAGTATCCCGGTAGAGTTTCATATAAAAATTATGTTAAGATCGTTATATTACAAGACAGTTATTGAAATCTTCTTCACCCAAAGACAGTAGAAACTCTTCGAACAAACTCGAGTAGTAAATCCTATATATTACTACTCTATGTTCACACCATGAAGAATCACTCTGTAAAATGTACAGGGTACAGCCGTCAATTTCGGTGCCCACAATCTGTGCGGCACAATGCAGACAAATATTTCGATAGCCTAAAACGGTCCTGCTTTGAGGGTTTGTGGATGGTGGCAGCAGGTTCCTTCCAAACGACGGTAACTAATTACGAGACTACGCGGTATCCTAAGAAGATCGCAAAATAAATGTTCAAATATCATGCACGAGAACCTAGGTTCCACTAACGCCTTCAGACACAGCTATTACTGCACATAGCGCCTGTTTTAAGATTCATTAAGATATGAAATGTACCGGTAACGGAACAGTGAAGCCCGTTCAGATTTTCACACGATTATCCAGAAAGCAAATTGCATCTGCCTTGTACCACAGTACGTTAAAATCGTGGAAGACTCGTCGCCCTCTCTCGCCCTGCCACATTTCTTTTACTTACCTCGTAAATGGCGAAAGTCATATATGCGTACGTCTTTAAGCAATGTGTATATTTTCCCGAATGAAAACCAAACTTCAATCTGGTAGACAGATTTTAATATAACCCCCAGTAATTAATTTATGTAAATCTTTCCATTGGCTATCAAGGTGTTCCACGCGGACAGACGGACGGACAGGGAGACATGACAAAGCTTCTCGCAATATTGCGCGAAAACGACGAAAACCCTCTTCATTTTGCTCAAACATTGTATTAATTTGCTTCGTATGATGCTCATTAAAAACGGCGACTACTCTCCTACAAATCTAAATATCACAAAAGGGATGGTCTTCCTAAATGCACGAACTTTATTCTCTGTGCGATAAAACCCAAATTTTGAAATATAATTTAAGTATATTTAATTATTCAAAGGTATAATAATACTCCTTAATAATTCTCTTTAAATAATGCCTCTGTTGGAAAATATAAAACTGTCCAAGTTTCTAACTAAAATACACACATTAATTTGTAAGCCAGCATTTTTATGAGACTTTACATCCTGGAGATTGCGCAGAAGGTAATCGGGAAGCGTCGGTTGAAAATACGCCAAATAGACTACCTGCTGTCCTGGAAAAGCCTGCGAAGAAAAACGAGCAAACCAGGACAAGAAAAAAAGAGGTTTTTATGAATAAGGTCTGTAAAATGTACCCACTGGTTCAGAAGCGTCGTCGCAAACCTACAGATTATGCAGAAGTCTTTCAAAAGCACAAATACACAAAAGGTTTGCGCTGGTAATAACGCAAGCTCTAAACTCGGAAAGATCCTGTGCCAACATACAGTACAGTATCAGTGTAAAATGCTTAGTCACAAACGTGTTTCACCGACAGCGCAATTAGGAACTAAGTTAGCACAGCCTTGGCTTTAGTGTTCTGTGTCTTATCGCTAAATAATTGGCCAGTGATGATCCAGATGGCTCAAAAGAGAAAACAAGAGCAGTTCTGTCAAAAATGGTACTGAATATTCGGCTTTCACCAAGTTCCAGGAACTTCTTACCCAACCCGTTAGTTCCAACGTCGCTGTAACACCTCTGCTGCACGGTCAGTCAGTAAGCCAGCCAGTCACTTCGTTAGTCAGTCAGTTACTTACAGAGATACGGATGCAAAATAAACAAGCATATTAACAGAAATATTGAAGGAAAAAGAAGCTAGGAAGTTCCAAGCGTACGTGGAAGGATTATATTACAGTCTTAATGAACGAAGATGTAAAGAGGTAATCTTGATGGAACCGGTTCGCGATAGGGGCTAGAAATATCTTCTTTTTAGCACTATATTAAAACTTCGGGTTTCACAAAATGCAGTGACATGCATAACCAACGGCTCAGTAACAAACTCTTTTAAAAAATCTGCCCGATTACGTCAATATCTACCAGAACTCAGCGACAAAACAATCAGTCCTTTACAACACATTTTGTGATAACTATACCGTAAAATATGTGCTGCATGGCTTTTGGTCCGAACTGTGTGATCTATTTTGGTGGACGAACAGAGACATGATAATGTTTCCGTGTTGAAAGCATCATCACCAAACTTTGATTTCAAGTTTATAATACCCCATCCTCCTACTTCACGCTGCGCATTTTAAAACACACAATGTACGGGCAAAGTTTCAAGCAACAGCAAGTGATCAATAACTATCCAACCAGGTATCCTATTGGACAGTCACTCACCAACAGGCAGCATTGCTGCGCACAATACGTGCTCTTCTCGGCATTCATCAGGCGATCCTAATACTTCATCGAATACTCGCAAAATGAGCAAGGATAACTCAGTCGGTATAGATTAATGCAGACTAGGCTACGCACTGGACGAATGGGAAATTTTGGTTGGATTTCCAACATGGACAAGCATATTTCTCTTATCGTCGGCATGCAGACTTGACTCAGGGACAAGCTTCCTATCATATGGGTATAAAAGTCTCAAATTCCCCATTTTTTACTCCCTACAATGAAAAATAATAATAACAAGGGAAGAATGTAAATTTGTATGTACATAATAACACTACCAGTATTTCCTTCAGGAACCCTTATAGTGTATCTTAAAAAACATAATATTTTATTGAAGTGGTAACTTTTGGGACGTAAAACACCCTGTCTATCACGCGAATATCTTCTTTACCTTCAAGTCTACAAGTGAAAATAAACACTGGTGCCAAGAATTACAAATTTGGTTCGGATAATGACTACAAACATCTAAACATCTTGTGCATAAATTAGGATTGGTATGCTATAAGTTAAAAAATGATGAGAAAGGGAAATTCAATTTTATGAAAGAAAAATTCAACGTAGACAGACCCAGCTTCTAACTAATGAGTTAGACATACTGTTTCCTATCGCCGTGAAACCTGGTCTGTCTTACTAAGGGAAGAACGAAGGATTGGGGTGTTTGCGAATAGGGTGCTACGGAAGATTTTCGGATCTACCAGTGAGAAATTAACAGAGGTTGGAGACCCTGCTAGATGAGGAATTTTATGTTCTTCAACAAGCATTTTTCGGGTGATAAAATCTACGAGGATGAAATGGGCATGGCAATAATTACATATCGGGGAGGATAATATTCAAACAGGGCTAATTGGAAATTGGGAAGTTTAGAAAACTGTGCAGATGCCTGTAAAATTAGGATATGAGAAGACATCTTTACTTCTGCAGGACCTACCTGGGGACACTTTGTCGCCCACCCTAAAAAAAGTATGAAAAGCCGCAATTGCTTTCGCCTTCGTTATCATCGGCGAACTGGCAACCAGTACTGACGGCAGGACCTTAAAACCGCTTTAACCTACTGGATGTGTGGTTACAGAACAGAAAATTATGTTTCTCTCGAAAGATCCAAAAGCTTTGCTTTCTTGTTATTATCGGTCACTGTGACATCCTTCTTGCTTCAACAATTCAATCAATGTCTGTTTTTAACAGCTGACGGGTACTTGTGTACGGTATTAGTGAAGTAACTGCCCTACGAGTTCATGTTCTCATTCTTTCTTCAGGCAATTTGTAATATACAAAAACTTCTTAACAGAAATGCTAAACATGGGAATTAAATTCAGTCAAATCACGGGCGTAGCGCATTTTCATTCGGGTGCACCGCCATTTAACAAAACAGTCGTAATTTGGTCGCCAGTACTTGAAACTACAAGAAATCGTTTTTAAAAATGATACATTTTACTCTGTGCTCACATATATACGAAATATTGGCGCCCAGTCTTTGCGCTTGAAACAACACCCAGTAATGTTCAAGACGTGCCAATGTTTACGACCACTGGCATATCCCGATTATTAAAGCGACTGTGCCAAATGACGGACAGAAATAACGTGAACTAAGACATTCCTGTGTCATAAAGAAATACGTTTCAGTGCGTCCAAGAATGGAAATGAACTACGTAACCGCATGCGTTTGAATCCATCTTCAGAAGCTAACCGTTGCTCACCTAGTCAATTGCCCGCTAGCTAACACCAAAAGTTCTTTATCGTGTTCACAAAAGCCCAAAACTAGTCGTTATTCCGAGCCAGTCCACGCCCATTCACCCTACGCCCGTTAGATCCATTTTAATCTTATCCCCCCCCTTCCATACTTCCGTCTTCTAAACAGACTCGTTCCATTCGGTTTTTCCATCACAACTTTGTACGCATATATCTTCTCTCCCATACCTGCCAGATGCCATATCCATCTCATTCTATACCCTTTGATCATACTAATAATGACTGATAAATCTGTACAACTTCTCATTTAACTTTCTGCAGCCTACCTGTGACATCTGACCTATAGGATACGTGTACTTTCAACACCCAGTTCTCCAACATCCTCTGTCTATATTTTTCCCTTAACGTGAGAGGCCATGTTTTACAACAGCACACCCTAAAAATCAACATGCAACGTGTACTTATATAGCTTTGTACGTTTTACTATTTCTAGAATGTCTATAACATCACTAAATTAGGTCTCTGACCATACCAACTTGTTGGCCACAGATACAGCATTAATTGTTACATCCTCTGATTGCCGCAAATCTTTGATGCTGAAAACAAACTTTAATTTGTTCCGTTTAAATTAAATTTGTAGTCCGGCAGCCCCATTGTATCTGAAAATGAAGCGGATGTAACGTGGATCGGCGCAGGAGCTTGTGTTCGGGTAGTGAAGTTCAGTAAATTGATCGGACTGACAAAGACAGGTGTTATTCTAGCGAAAATAGATGATCGAAAGAGCGGCAACTGCGATTCGGAAAGCAGTGACATACAGCTGTAATACATCTTGATGCTGGAAAGTAACCACTACTGAGATGCAAAACCGATACTATTTTCGAAAGGTATCAATTTAAAATACCAGAACCTATGACGCACATACAATCGACCGATAAACTGACCCAGACTCACCTGCCTAAATGACGACGGTCTGACCGGCTGACTGCCTGAATGAGTGACGGTATCAATGCCTAAGTGAGGGACTGAATGGCTGATTAGATGACTGGCTACCTGGCTGGCTGCCCGGCTGACTGTCTTGAGTGAGAGTCTCACTGTATGATTGCTCGACTCCCGTTCCAACAAAATGCACAGCGAAAGTCTACCTTAAATGACTGACTAACTGCGACATTCTTTCCCAATTTCACCTCCATTCACCAGCACACAAAATTTCCAGTTAACACGTAACCGTGAATTTCATTTGATATTAAACAAAATTAAAATTAGCCACTTCAATCAGTTCGTGCCTCGTAATCTGAGATTAATACACAGGTTTACAAACGTTATAGTTTTCATGTTCATAATTTTCGAAAGACTGCAGGCACTAATAAGATGCACCCCTGATGATGTCCTAAGTACAGTCAAAAACGGCCGGCTACTTACAGCACGTAATTTGTGGTATCTTGACGGTAAATTAATTAGTAATGTTATGTTGGTCTACAGGTAGCGTTCTGGCCTTTGGTACCCAAGTTCGCGGGTTCAAAACCGGCCGAAGCCGTCGCAATCTTAGGGCGAAAAAATCCTCAGCACGCCTTCCTTCGGAGGGGAAGTAAAGCCGTCGGTTCCATGTCGCAGATTTACGGCATGTAAAAGATCCCTAAAAATTTACGTGGAAGTCGGAATTTAGGCAAAATTACTACCGGACATCTTTCTCGCCCACAGTTCCAACTTTCACTGCTAGGATCTATCGCGTCGCTGCGGATGCAGAGGCACGTGGCGGCGAAAGTTGTAACGTCTAAAGGCGGGGAAAAGCAATGGCAAACTACCCCCAAGAACTTGCCTAGGATGCAGTGTGCCAAGAGCCATATCGGTTCCATAACCGGGCTCTGGCTCTGCCGGACCGGCCTCTAGGGCTGAATACTAATGAATGAATGAATGAATGTTGATAATACACTGATATGGTTTGACTGTATATTACGGAAGAAAAATTTCAACATTAAAGAATTTCTGTCATATCTTCACACCCAGCACAACGCATCAAGCTGTTACGCTTCTGCCGTCTACGCAACAGACGTAGGTTTCGAACCTAGGCTATAAAATGAACTGTTCTGTGACTGTTCGTGGTTGCACTCGGTCCTTGGAAGCAAGTACCGTACCAAGGTAGCAGATCGAAAAAGATCACTGCCGTATCTAGCATGTTCTGAAATTCCTTAGTTACTACCAGTATATCACCCAGTATACACTGGCTACGATAGTTACCGCGTTGCGAAAGGATCTAAAGATAAGAAGGCTTCCCAGTTTATCGTACTGTTCTTATTATACTGAATGTCTGGGGGTCGTGTACCAGCCGCAAACGCCGGAGCAGATGTATTCTGTCTCTGTGACTCTGACAGTGCTTTTCGAAACTTGCTTCGTTTCCCTCACTCTAATTCTAAGCCAATATTAAGAGCAATATGCTTTCTGTACGGAGAGCAAACGACTTTATCCGTGGGGCCATCAAAGGGCAACTTGTTGATGACGCGAGGAACATCCGCACTATGACGTCAAACATGGAGGTTGTGTGGGAGGAGGCTTCCCTCTCCCTGAATGGAACCACCTGTGGCTACGCTCGATAAATTGCTATAAAAAGTTTTGGTGACATCAAACAATTTTACAAATTACCCACATTGCGTGCCCGTAGCATATTACTTACCGGTTTGTTTAACCAACTTAACTGAGGATGTGAGGATTAACTACTACTGAAAAAGCATTCGGCACTCAGAGTTCGCTATCACAAAATTTGAAACAGCGTTGTTCTGTCGCTCAAAGACAATTCTGTTTCTAAATCCTTTTATTTGGGTAACATAAAATCACAGTTTTCAATTTTCCTTTTTATTAATTGAAACGTGACATATATATATATATATATATATGTATATATATATATATATATGTCCAAATAGCTCCTTTGTATATCTGATGATAGAGTGACATTATATATATATATATATATATCCATGTCCAAATAGCTCCTTTGTGTATCTGATGATACACTGACATTATAAAAATATTTGAAATTTTAAGGAATTCATAATAATTCTAAATATTTCAGTTTTTTTCACCACCAATAACACACTGCAGCCATGTCATGTTACGCGATGACAAAAATGTTACGAAATATGCTACTATATGAAGGTTTATTTTCTTCTCAGACATTGTACCTTTTCCAGAAACACTTACACACTTACCTTATATACTACCTAGCGTATTTACTGACTAAAACAAATTAATCTGATCCTACGTGTTTTTCTGAAAGTGCACTAATCAGCTTCTAATCGCACGAATAACAGACGTTTCAAAAAAAACAACTATTCATCGTGCTTACATCCACAACACTTTTCAAAAATGCCGTCTGCGATTCGATTCTCAATAACTTCTTACACAAGCACGTTTGAAAGAGCTTACCATGAAATGTCGGTACTTATAATAATAACAATAATAATAATAAACTACAAGTGGGTTGTCACCAGGTGGCAGTGGTTATTTTACTTGTATACAAAATATGAAATTTGACCGGGCTTCATGATATCACATACAAGAAAACAGCAATCTTAGTCACCGCCATACCAAACAACAAATCTCTAATTTTTAACTTGTTGGAGTGGAATGTGACTGAGTATCTTAGTACACAATCCATCCTCAATTGGGGTGTATTGTACGAGTCTCTGGTGGCAGCTGAGAATGTAGCAGTGGTGGAGTTCTGACTTACACGGAGAATCTGAGTGTTCAGAGTATAACCCAACCCTGTGCCACTTCTTCAAGCACAAGTCCCACATGGACTTCCCTACGATAGATCCCGGGCCTCGGCGAGGAGCAGCCGGCGAATCCGCAGTCTGAGACATGAAATGGCCTTAATCACACCAGTCCTCCCAATAAAATCAATTCGATGGCTATTTAAAGAAATAAATTTCAAAGTCAAATTCATCCTAGAAGAGACCAGAAAGGCCCAGAGGAGGAGTAGACGTATAGGTCCACTCTTTCTCTAACACCGACGCTAGATGGAGACGGGTGGTCAACGCCTCGCCCCGGCCGCTTTACCAACTGGAAATAGAACTGTTACCCATTTTACAGAAGGCTGGGTGGGTCTCAGAACTGGTCTGGAACGAAATAAAGTCTTCTTGAAAACACAATTAAGTAAAATTCGCGAAGAGGGAAACCTCACTAGGAAGTATTCTGTATGTCCTTATGTTAATGTACTGCTTCAGCTTAAGGAGTGGAGAAGCCTTATGATCTGTACTCCTTACCAATTATTATTCGGATAATAAAATCAAGAAGAATGAGAGAGGCGGAGCATTAGGCACGTATGAGAGAGAGGAGAGGTGCACTCAGGTTTTTGTTTGGGAGACCTGAGGGAAGGAGTCCACTTTGAAGACCTAGGCGTAGATTGAAGAATAATATTTAAATAGATCTTCACAATAACTGGGATGGGGAGGCACGGGCTCGACTGCTCTGGCTGAAGACAGAGACGGATGTCAGGCAATTGGAAACGCCATAATGATCTTTCGGGTACAATATTTATACGGGGAATTTCTTGACTAGCTGCGGGGCTGTTTACTTCCCAGGAAGGACTCTGCTCCATTGAGTGAGTGAGTGAGTGAGTGAGTGAGTG
>Ga0136643_10002667_pt1 | contig 23434 bp, 19 predicted proteins | sample TergutLab28metaG_FD_96883 | JGI IMG/M metagenome (GOLD analysis project Ga0136643, IMG submission 96883) | Labiotermes labralis P1 segment gut microbial communities from Petit-Saut dam, French Guiana - Lab288 P1 (version 3) (version 3) | ecosystem: Host-associated > Arthropoda: Insects >... | reverse complement strand
GCGTATGGGTGAGGAGAGGGGGGTGTATAGGGTCTTGGTGGGGAAGCCGGAGGGAAAGAGACCACTGGGGAGGCCTAGGCGTAGATGGGTGGATAATATTAGGATGGATCTCCAGGATGTGGGTTGTGGGGATATGGACTGGATTGGGCAGGCCCAGGATAGAGATAGGTGGAGGACGCTTGTGAGTGCGGTAATGAACCTTCGGGTTCCTTGAAATGCGGGGAATTTCTTGACTAGCTGCAAACCAGTTAGCTTCTCAAGAAGGACCCTGCACCATGAAGTAAGTAAGTAAGTATGGCTCAGTCGGTATAGTGACCACCGCGCTCTGTGCCCAGAATCGTGGCCTACTTCACCGCAGCGTCTGGACCTGCTCTGAGACCTCCCACTCTCCCTTTCGATAAATACCGGGGGTTATTTTCCCTGGGTATAATGCTGTCGAGGCGTGCAGCTGACCATCTGCTGCCGAGGTTAAGAATGTGTGGAGCTTAACCACCTCCACTCCCCCACATTTCTTCATGGTGTGCTTTTTTAATTAAGTACAGCTACAATTTGAGCCGGGATAGCTCAGTCGGTACAGCGAGTGGTACGGGCTGGACGGTCCGGGGATCGAATCCCGGTGCGGGCGAGATTTTCCGCGCCCGTCCAGACAGGCCCTGGGGCCCACACAGCTTCCTATACAATGGGTACTGGGTCTTTCCTGTGGGTAAGGCGGCCGAGGCGTGGCGTTGACCACCCACCCTCAACTAGCGCCGAGGTTAAAGGAAGAGTAGAGCTATACCTTTACTCCCCCTCTGGGCTTTTGTGGCCTGTTCTAGGATGAACTTTACCTTTAACTTTACAGCTACAATTTGGCTTTAACTTAAGTAAAATAATATGAAGTAATTTTTAAGAGTAGTGGCGGTGATTTCTCTTATCCGTCTCAGGTCCTTAATTCACAGACACCTCTTAAGGCTGTTACACGAGTATGTGGTACAGAAACAGTGCTGTTGTGTGACCTCACCAGTTGAATCATTGTCGATTTTTGTGCCCTGGTATTCATGTGCGACTTGTTCCTTGTGGCGCAACAGGCATACCCTGACCTAGACCGCCTCATTGTTGAAGTGTCGTGATCACACACAGACACATCACACGCGGTAGGACACCTCTGGTCGAGGGATCGGCCTGTCCCAGAGACCTCCACCCGACTACACACAACGTTCAGAAGGGACAGACAGCCATGCTCCGGGCGGAATTCGAACCTGTAACCCCAGCAACCGGACGGCCGCAGACCTACGCCTTAAACCGCGCGGCCACCAGGAAACCACACTGAGTGTGAGTTGGCCAGCATATGTAGGTTGTAACATGGAGTGGACAGTTTAAAGAAACGGAAGTGCAAGGCAGGAAACCTCAAGAACTAACGGTGATTGATTACGTTATGATGAGCGGTAATGATGGAAGAGTCACAAGGGAAGTAAGCTTTGTCCTTGTCGAAATAATTATATCTGCAAAGCAGAGTGCAGAAATCCCAGGCGCCAGGTCTTCCGGGCGACGAAGTTTTGTTTTGTGGCTCCTAATATTCGTGGGCCCACAGCAATGAACTTGCTTCACATCATTCTTTTGGCGCCTAGAATTTGAAGATGGTTTCTAGATTTTTTTTAAAAATGTATTCAACCCGCATATGTAAAGATAAGGTTGTCTGTGTGCTCAATTAAACACCACGCCATGAGGGAACGAGGGGGCGTGGAGGTGTAACTCCGCTCACATCGGCGATGGAGTTGGGCGATTGTTCAGCTTCACGCCCCGGCCGCCTTACCCAGAGAAAAGAGCCCCCGGTACCCACTGAATAGGAAGCTGGGCGGACGCCGTGTTCGGTCTTAGACACTCGAGACCAAGTAAGTTTATGTCGGGATTCGAGCTACGGTCTCTCCGCAGCCAAGTCACTGTACCGAATGAGGTGTGCGTTTACCGTGCGGATTATTGTACGGTCGATACGCACCTGTCATCCAGTTTCGTATCCAAGATCGTAAAAATTAAGTATACAAAACTGCTGTTGTGAAACTCGGTGCCACACATTGCTGAGTAGCATAACCTAGATAGTGTATGAGAACGGGTTGACGCGGAGATGCTTGGACACCGGGGGCTTGGGGGGGGGGGACAGCATGGTACTCGAGAAAACTGCGTAGTAAGGCGCTTTGTTATATTATTTACCGAAGGTAACGGTGAGCAGATCAAGGATAGTGTGGTGGATGGGACACGTAGCACGCAATGTGGAAATGGGAAATAAAGAAAGAGAGATTTGGTTGTAAAATATGAAGAAAAGAGACCACTAGGAAAACTTGGGTGTAGATGGAGGGTGAATGGTATGCGTATTCAGATATTTATGTTGCTGCATTTCGTTATGTTGCGATGTACAGAGTGTGCATAAGTCACTCGATGTTTAACGTGGTGCCCTCAGTGTTAAGTAAGTTGCCCCGCTTTGTATATTAACGGATTAGAAGATCACGTGAGCTGACATTTGTGTTATCTCTGAGTTCCATATTTTGTTTTGGCACTAAGAGGCAAGCTTTATTTTCGACGCGCAGCGCCAAACACCCAGTTTTTTTTTTCTCCCCTGTTTTATCGCGTAAGGCGTAGAGCCTTCGGCTCACGTTCCGCAACTTTCACCATCGTGTTTTGTGCCGAATCATGTTACGGCGTAGTCACACTTTCTGTGATGGGACGCATGCATGCACACCGATTCTGAAAACCCCATCTAAATCTGGTTCTCGCGACTTGAAGTGTGGCAGCCTTTTGCTCAGCTCCCTGCACGTTTATAGTATTGATAAACACGCGAATGCATACGGAAGGAGCTTGCTGTTTTTAGCTTCCTTTGGTTTCTTGAAAAAAAAAATTAAAGTTGTCTTATAACCCTTTGTTTTCCAGTTTGTTATCTGAGAGTATAAAAGATTAAAATGTACAGAGCTACATCTTTGTCGTTGCACCGTGCATTTCGTAGAATCATTTAATTAGCACACCAACTAATGCACATACATACATTTTTATTTACATTAAAACATTTAAAATCGCTCCAACATGTTTCGATCCTAAGATCATCTTCAGGGAGCTACACTGTTCCTTGCTAAAGCCATATTTTTTTAAACAAAACACTCACTGATTAATATAATTAATTAATCAGTGAGTAATTAATTTAAATTAATCAGTGAGTGTTTTTTTTTTAAATATGACTTTAGCAAGGAACAGGGTAGTTAGCTCCCTGAAGATGATCTTGGGATCGAAACATGTTGGAGCGATTTTAAAGGTTTTAATGTAAAATTTTTATGTGTGTGCATTAGTTGGCGTGCTAATTAAATACAGAGCTGCACTTTGCCTGTATATGCGTGAAAATTTGGTTTACCATATAAAGGCAGTAACATAGGCCGTTATCTGAAATTTCAAGGCCTGATGGTATCTGTGGGTTCCTGTACCAGGCATTTCGAGGCCTGGTGGTAACTGTTGGTTCTTGTACCAGGCAGTTCGAGGCCTGATGGTAGCTGTGGATTCCTGTACCAGGCAGTATGAGGTCTCTTGTTAACTGTGGGCTCCCTCTGCCAAGTAGTTCGAGGTCTGTTGGTAACTGTGGGTTCCCTCTGACAAGCGATTCGAGGTCTGCTGGTCAACTGTAGGTTCCGTCTATAAAGCAGAAAGTTTTCTGGACTGGAACACTGTTACCAACTTCTCAGAAGCTGCAGCTGTGGGTTCCCCCAAAACATGGGTAATTAGCTACTAAATAACATGACTTGTTGTCACAAAAAGGTACCTCTAGTCGCGTAGACGTTATAGAGCACAGATCATCTAGTATAGAGGCTAGGCTGCAGGGTGGACGGTCCGGGGTTCGAAACCCAGTGGGGGCAAGAGATTTTTCTGTTGTCCAAAACACCCAGGCCGGCTCTGGGGACCACCCAGCCTTCTTGTCAGTGGGTACCGCGGTTCCTTCTTGAGGGTAGAGTGTCTGGGGCGTTACATTAATCACTCACCTTCATCTAGAGCAGGACTGGGCAACGTGCGGCCCTCCGTCACCTGAACAGCTCCAGTAACACAGTTTGACAAACACAACACAGTAGGTCTACAGAATATACTATGGCAACTGTATTGCCAGAGAAATTCTTTACAAACTATATCCCATCACTTTTAAGACAGTACACAGTGAACCAATAGTTTTATGTGTTTTACCAAGTTTAGTAAAAGCCTGCTACCTTTTCATTCAACAGTACTTGTAGCGTGACTTATTGTTATCAAATAACGACGTTCTGATTAATTCAGTCCCCCCCCCCATTTTCGATATATATATGTTATACACACGTGCAGCCCTCAGGTGAGTCCTTAACGAATTACGTGACCCTCCTGTGGGTTGAGGGAGACTGCGCTAGCACAGTGGTTAAGGTGCTGTGCTGCAAATCGGAAGGTCGCTGGTTTGACTCCAGGTGGTGTCATTGGAATTTTTCAGTGACATAATCCTTCCGATCGCACTATGGCCCTGGGGTCGACTCAGCCTCCAACAGAAATACCAGGAGCATTTCCTGGGGGTAAAGGCGGCCGGTGCGTAGGGCTGACAGCCTTACCACCATCCTGTGTCATCATGTAATCTGGGAATCTTAACTTCCTGGAACTCTCTGGGCCACTGCAGGCCTGTAACGGGACTGCTTTACCTTTTGCTTTTATCTGTGCGTTGAAGTTGGCCAGCCCTGAACCAGAGCCAAGGTTAAGAATGAGTGGAGCCACTCCTCTGTTTCTTCTTTATGCCTTCGTGAAGTGGAGGGGACAACTTCACCTTGTTTGCCTCATTTGAGAAGAGTGCAAGCTACATGAGAACCTCATGCTTGACACTGGACATGTATATTGTATTTCACACCAAGGCTCTAATAAGGTGAACGCTTCAGGGTTGATACCGTTTGCATTTAAAAGTGTGTTTCGAAATACTGCCAGACTGGTTGAATGTAGACACATTGATTGAAACTGTGTAATGCATGTGTGTGTGTGTGAGGGGGGGGGTGGATAATGGGAGGTGGAGTTCACTTCCCACTGTCAATTTGGCGATAATCTTGTCTGTATTATGCAATATTGGTGTAATAACCTGCTATTAGAAGGGTGGAAGAAAAAATTTGGAGTGGAATGGTTGATGGTACAGTCCATGCTTTATGGCTTGGTAGTCAAATGTCTTGACGAACAGAGAATGTAGTGATTTGCCTTTGCTGATAGGTGGACTCCTAAAACAACTTAAATGTAGGAAATGGCTGTAAAGTAGATAAGTAAGATAAAACAGCTGTATCTCCTAAGCGCAGTGCTTTATTGCTACAATTCTTGCACTCTTTTGAAGCTTGTTCAATGCCATTTAGTGTCAGGTTGCAATATAGGTCCCATTGTTTTGTACTTATTTCTAGAACATGGAAGATGCAAACTCATCACTTCTCCTTCAGAATTCTAGAGGTAACATTTGCAAAAGTATCTTGAGTTTGTTGTTCCATTTTATCAGTTGTTGGTTTTGATGGGTAGACACCCACAGAATGTATTGGTACAGGTTGGGGTTGTCGTGCCATGCCAGCATGACCCCTGAAAATCCCGTGCAGTAAGCACAGTCTTCGAGGGATAGAGCTCATGAACAAAGTGGAGCTGTGTTCAAGCCTGACACAGATTGTAGTCTGTGGGGATTTAGAGTGGTGCAAGAATTGTAGCAACACGTTCCATTTAGGCGATATGGCCTTTTATCATGATGTGTTCACATATGTGTACTTGTGTGCTTGTACTTCACCATCACCCTGTGATGATACTCACCAGTAGTCGCACAGCATGCTTCTGTCATGTATGTATGCCCTTTGCATGAATACACAAAGGACATACATTCTCATAGGAAGCTATGCAGTTATCTGTATATTGATTGTAAACTTGTTACAAGACACCCTGATCATGGTCACAGTCACAAGAGTGGTGGAAACATGGTGGTGGAGTATAATAATATGTGATTGAACATATTTATGAATGCATTTGTTGGTTTGTCATATGGGTATAAAAGAGCTATTGTTTTCACAGTGCTGAAACATGTCTGTCATTTTAGATGGCGGAGGTAGATCCTGAGACACTGCTGGAATGGCTGAACATGGGGCAGGGAGACGAGCGCGACATGCAGCTCATTGCCCTGGAACAGCTGTGTATGCTGCTCCTCATGTCTGATAATGTAGACCGCTGCTTTGAGAGGTCAGTACCAGCAACTTGCTAATTGGCGCCCTCATTTATATTAATATTGTGAAAGGACCTAACATGACAGGGTAACTACACCATAGATCTACAGGTTATTTGTTAGTGTGGCTGGTGAAATGTTAAAATGTGAGGCTACTAGTGAGTGTCCAATGATAGTGCTATCAGACTGAGAGACAAAACAAATATCCTGTCCTTGCCGCCTGTCATGAGGTGTAAGTCTGTCATCCAGCTGCTGTAGGTCTCTGGCTGAACACTGACAAGTGACCGATACTTGAAGATGAATTTGTCCATGTACATAAGAAGAAAGTATATAGGGCGAGTGGAGGTACAGTTCCACTCATTCTAAATCTTAGCTGTAGATGAAGGTGAGTGATCAGCCTCACATCCAGGCTACTTGTTTCCCAAGAAATAACCCCTGGCCCCCAATAAATAGGACATAAAATGGGCCCTGGTCCCAGTCCTGATGTTCTCTCTGGGTGTTCTTGAGTTGATATAATTCTTGTCCATGGCAGGGTTTGAACTCTTAATTTTCCAGCCCCTGCCACTGACTACACTATCCTGGCTTTGAATGTGACTGTGATGGTGTTAATAATGCTGTATACACTGCACTGTGGATGAAAGTTCATGTATCTTAAATTGGCAAAAGGAGGAAGGAAACAACATTCACATGGAAGGTTAGAGGAAATGATGAGAGTTACGTTTGATGGTAGTCTGTCTCCAATCACTGTTTTGCTCTTTAGAGCCACATGTCTCTCCTTCACAAAGTTCACAGTATAGAATAGCTGAGGACTGCTGTTGACAGACAACCTCATGTGGACTGGAAATAGTGTGAATGTGGTGAACATGGGCCAGCAAGGATTGCTTCTTGAATTAAAAGACTAGTTTTGTTACATGTGTTTTGCAAGGTGGAGTAACCTTGAAACTGCAGGAACTGGAAAAAGGCTTGTTACGCTGTTCATCTTAGTGCACTACCAACCTTGTCACACAATGAATGGCCTTGTTGCTGTATTTGGCAGTGTAAGTTTTTGTGGGTGCCTGCCTTGTAACAAGAGACTGTGTGATTAACCTCAGGCATTTTGTTGACAGATGGTACAGCCAATTGAGAAAACTGGGTTTTGGTTGTGACTTTTCAAACATATGGTTTTATTCATGTAAATGTTGTTACTGTCAGAGTATAGTGATGTACCATTTTTTGTGGTATTCTGCAGTCCCAAATCCTCCAGGTAAATGCTAGGTACTCTGTTACCTCAAACTGGGCCATGACCACTTCCTTCCAAATCCTTTCAAGTTCCGTATTGACTACTTCAGTCATTTGACTCCTCAGAGTCAGAATTACAGATAGTCTTGTTAAAGAGACTGCAGATAATTGGTTCGGATGCGTAGCTGTACAGGCTGTTGTTTCTTATAACATGCTGGTGAAACTAGCACATTTTTTTCCCCTGAATCAAACAGATGTAGCTGTACCTACAATGTTTATTATTTTCAGGTCACTGTTGGTGATTCTGCAGTTCTTCAAAGCAAATGTCAGGGGAATGTTGGAGAATTTCCATGTGTTGGCACTTTGTTCTGTGCTCTCAAAATAGATCTGTGCTTTATGTCAAACTTTGGCTCACTTGTCAGCTGTTTGCCTGACAGTGGAGGTCATTCACTTTCATTGGTCTTGGCAAACGCCTGGTTCTGGATTTATAACGATGCACTATTTTAATCAAGGATGTGTAATGCGTTGCTTGCCATCTTTCTTCTCCTTGTGTTTAATGTTGCTGATGACACATCAGATTTTCTTTGTCATCAGCATTTATGCCATGCCTGTCTTCAAATACCTCTGTGATATATTAAGCTGACATGCAGAAGATCCTGGTTGATACATCTTGCCAATCATCATGCTGATTGCTGTCAAACCTTTTAACATTAGGTCTGTTTGGTACGCTAATGACTGCAAAATAATAGGGAGCTGGGCTAGCTCAGTTGATACAGGAATTAAACTATGGGCTTGACAGCCAAAGAATTGGGAATTATTACTTAACAGGGGCAATAAGTTTCTCCCCTCCAAAGAGTCCACATGGGGTACTGGGCTGTCCCAACCTGTTAAGTGCCAGGGATCCTTTTGTTGGGGATAAAGTATCTAGGACATGAAGCCACCTACTGTTCTCCATCTAGTGCTGTTGAGCACAGCATAGTGTGTATTGATACTGCAGTCATTGTGTTTGTGATGCTGTGTAGTTTTGTACAGGTGTACCAGCTCTTTGGAATAAGAGAAGTGAACTAAAATTCCTATAAGGATTCAGGCGGTGTAGGATGAGACAGTGTGCAGTTGGGCTTGTGGTTACTGATGTTCTGAGGGCAGTATTTTCCTTCAGAACATCAGGAAGACACTGTCACTCCCCAGAAAGCACATCCTCAACAAAACTGCTGTGGAAACATCAAAATTTCACTTTCTCTACAGTTGGAAAGGTAATTACTTCTCTTGTAAGAGAGGTATCATTGTTGCCTGTGGGAACATGCAGGGATGTCCACACCAGAGCATCAGTTATTGTCACCAAGATATTAATCCTAATGAATGACTGAATGATTAAGCAAATACAGATATTTCAGATGTGTGTGTGGGCAATAGACTATCCAGTGTGCATTTCAGCTCCAAAGGATTCTAACAGTGGTATATGTCCACAGTTGTGACCATAATTTTAGACTTTGCCCATTGTCTGAGCCTTAAAGTAGTCCCACCTTTCAGGGACTGGATCTACTTCCATATTCAGGTGGAAAAGGGAAGGAGATGAGAGATGGAAGGAGATCCTGCCTGTGAAATATAATTTTGTTTATCTTGAGATAATGGGCAGTGTCCAAAATTGCGAAAGATTGGGAGAGTTGAAGTACTTAGGGTCACTGATAACAGAAAATAGTGATAATAACAGGGATATAAAAGCAAGAATAATGGCCAGAAATAGGAGTTATTACTCTGTATTGCCCCTGTTGAGATCAAAAGCCGTATCCAGGACTTACAGTAATAAGACCAGTGGTGCTGTATGGCTCAGAAGCATGGTGTTTAATGGCAAATGATGAGAAAAATTTGTGTATTTGGGAAAGGAAGGTGCTGAGAAAAATATTGGTCCAATATGTGTAGCAGGATATTGGAGGAGCAGAACAAATGAAGAAGTGAAGCAATTTTATGGAGATTTGGACATAGTAACAGAAATAAAAAAAGGAAGATTGAGATGGCTGGGACATGTGGAGAGGATGAGTGAGGAAAGGGTGGTAAAGAGGTTATATCAGAACACTCCAAAAGGAAGTAGGAGTGTAGGAAGACCAAGGTTAAGGTGGATGGACGATGCATGGGAGGACCTGAGGAGGATGGGTGTCACAAACTGGAGGATACGTGCACACAGAAGGGACGACTGGAAGATGGTCGTGAAGGAGGCCAAGGTCCTTCAAGGACTGTAGAGCCATGGAGTAGTAGTAGTAGTAGTACAAAATTCCAGCAATGACTGTGACCCAGTGTGCAAACCTGCAAAAGCAGGCATGTGATATAAAATATAACAACATGAAAGAGCACAGGTAGTTCATTGTACAGACAGCTACATTGGATGAATGGCAAATAAGAGTTTGGCTTCCAGTAGGAGCATGGATTTTAATCTTGTTCAAAGGGTGCCCACACTCTGTAGGGGAGGGGGGAAAGCATGTTGGGTTTGAAATTAAGAAGATAAGGGGCAGCAGCCTGCCATAAAACTGTGAGTCCTGTATACTGCTGTATACAGTGTCACATTGCAGAAGGCACTTATGTTCAAACTCACTGTTAGAACTGACATATTGGTGTTACCTAAGGTAATAATTCTATAAGGATATAGCAGTCATAACACAACTATATTATCAGGTGTATATAACTTATCAACATCAACTACATGTTTCGGCCATTGCTGCTGTGGCCATCATCAGGTTGGATACAATTTATCAGAGAAGCTATATAGATATGATATAAAACAACACTTATTAGTATAGTTGAATATTGGTGTTAGTTTCCAGTGGCATGATACAGCCAGCCATCTTGTTCAGGTTATGTGTCATTAATTCTTTGTGGGAGTTTAGATAGCTCAGGTGGTAAGAGTGACTAGGTTATATGATGAACAGCTGAGAAATGAGATTTGCCCTTATTCTATACTGTCTTGACCGGCTGGGGACTGGGCAGCCTGCTATACAATGAGTACCAGGGCTCTTTCTCTGGGAGTACAGCAGGCAGGGCAGTAAGTTCTGTCTACATAATGCCAAGTGTAAAAATGCACAGAGCTGCAAGTATGTGTTGACTGTTCCATAGTCAATTCATGGCATGGTGCTTAATTCAGCACAGGGACAACTTCATATTTTTTTATCTTCAAACTGTGAATCTTGCCTTGTTAATTGTCTGTATGGAGATCGCACTGAAAATGTCAAGAAGTTTGTTTGTTTGTTTGTTTTTTCTTTTTTCTTGTTTCCTTACAAATTTATCTTTTGGTTGATGACACCTTGTTGAGGCTGGCTGATTTCTTGATTTTTCAGCACCATTTGCTGTCTCCCTCTTTTGAGTGAATTGATTAATACACCTGGTCATCTTATTTGTAATACTGTGTCAAGTTTATTATGTATGGAGTTCAGTTGAAAACCGAATCCAATTGCACAACAAGCTTAACTTTCTGACCAAATTTATGAAGCATAGACTTTAAAGTACTGTAATTTTTGTTTGTTTGTTACAGTTGCCCCCCACGCACATTTCTACCTGCTTTGTGCCGCATCTTCCTGGATGAGTGTGCTCCTGACAATGTGTTGGAGGTTACAGCACGAGCGATCACATACTACCTGGATGTTTCAGCAGAATGCACACGCAGGATTATTGCTATGGATGGTGCTGTCAAGGCTATTTGCAACAGATTAGTGGTTGCAGAATTAGCATCCCGTACAAGCAAGGATCTTGCTGAACAGTGCATTAAGGTACAGAGTGTATTCATGTGAACCTGATTATAACAACATGAGTTTTATGTGATACCTGATCTAGAGTGTCAGTTATTCTGTGGTGCCAATTAATTCCTCACTATTAACCATAACATTATACTCCCCAGTTAGAGCAACACTCGTTGATAGTGATACAAAATATTCATTACCTTTCATGATGTTATAACGTATTTCGGCTGTACTTCAATCACAGCAGACTCTGGTAACTGATTATTTCTTTATTCTTGTTTTGTTTTGAACATGTGTGTCTTTATAAATACATATGCATGTGTTAGTAAACATACACATACACTCGAGGCTGGGGTAATGTAATCGGTGTAGCGATTTGCTAAAGGGTGGACAGTCTTGGGGATTGAATCTCGGTAAGGGGTGAAATTTTTTGCACCCATCTAGACCAGCCCTGAGACCCGCTGAGCTTCCTGTACGTTGAATACCAAGTCATTCCCAAGGTAATGTGGCCAGGGCACGGTGTTAACCACCTACCCCCACCTAGTGCCGAGGTTAAAGACAGATTAGAGTTATATGTCTACTGCCCTTGTATGTTCCTTCATGGCCTGTTGTAGGGTGACCTTTACCTTTTACACATACACTCAGTGAATGGCCCTTCACATTGATGGGATATAAGAAGCTGAAATGTTGTGACACTCATTTATTCCTAACATACACGACATGTTTCAACCTTCAGTTTTGACCATTGTAGCCCTGATGGTGGCCAAAATTGTAGGCTGAAATATTAATGTTTGTATTAAAGAAAGCTGGCCAAAAGGAAAGGTCAGAATAGTATATTCAAAGTATTAAAAGAACTTTTCTTTTTAAGTTTGAGAAATGTGTTATTATTTGGCAGGTTTTGGAACTAATCTGCACTCGTGAGGCTGGAGCTGTCTTTGAGGCAGGTGGTCTGAACTGTGTGCTCTCATTCATTCGTGACAATGGTTGCCAAGTGCACAAGGATACCCTGCACTCTGCTATGGCTGTAGTTTCTAGATTATGCACCAAGATGGAGCCACAAGACCCCTCCCTCCCCACATGTGTCGAGGCCCTTTCAACCCTCCTCAAACATGAGGATAGCCATGTAAGTAAGAGTTTCTTGTAATTATGTAATTATTATAACACATTCTTTGTTTGAAAGAGGTCAAGCTTACAGTATGTGCATAACAGGGAAATGTGTTGATTTGTGTGCTGTAGGCCAATTGCTTGACATTTTGATATAATTTGGTATTCTGGAAACATCATTTGTGTCTCGATTTGTCCAACAGAACATAATTAGGCTTTATCAAATATCTGACAGTAAAACTGCCCATTGTACACAAGCACATGAGTAGCAGGCTGGTCAAAGAGGTGAGTCATTGGCTTTTCATGTAAAAGGTTAAGTTCAAGTCTAGTCAGATCTACAATAAAGTTTCTTGTATGCATTATTCATTCCTGCTTATTTCTTCTAGCACTGCCAACAAGCTGTGAATGTGATATAGTTATATACCAGGCCGTGGTATTACTATGTTTACGTATTAGCATCATTTTCCGCAACAAGTTGGAAATTGTGCCCACTTGGATCTTATTGTCTCAGAACTTTGTCTGTTCTGTTCATTTTTCTGTGGATCCTCTAGCAAGCAAGGCCTTCTCTGTCTGTTGCAGCCTTTTCCAAACTTTCTGCACATGGGTTTCCACCCATGTTTATCCTTTCTTTGATCTGTTGTTTCAGTTGTGATCTTGATTTTCCCCTTGCTTCTTACATTTTGTCATATTTTAAGTTTTATTTAGTAGCATTTTCCCATGGAAGCCATAATAAAACAGTATTTGGTACTTCCATTATAAATTTGGGTCCTAGTTCTAGCCACTTGTGTAGGGGCCAGGATGGTCAAAGACCATACCTGGAGTCATAAGGCATGATACATGACATAAAATATAAAGTTCATTGGAGATTGTAATTTTTTTAAGTACTTTTAACTGTTTACAGTATATTGGCAAAATATAAGGAAGTTTAAACAAATAAGTTGACAAACACACTGGTGACAAGAACTTTATTCTGCCTTTGATGTACACATGGTACATGGGTAGCAGTTGGTACACATCAGACTTCCACATATTAACAAATGACATTTTAGCATTTGTTGTACCATGCCACAAAGATTTGTATCCCAGTATAGAAGAAATCAGTGTCAAATGTCTGTAGCCAGGAGTGCACTTCATGTTGGCATGTTACAAATTGTTTGTTAGCCAGGTGCTGCTTAAGGTGTCCAAAGAGGTGGAAATCAACAAGCCCCATCCCATTGACCACTTACAGCTCTGTGGCTGGGAGGTTATGGACTGCCTTCCTTGCAGTCCTGACCTCACACCATGCTGAAAATGGCTTATTGCATTAGTTTTGTTGCTTTCCCTCACAGGTTGCAGATGGAGCTCTGAGATGCTTTGCATCACTAGCTGACCGTTTCACAAGGAGGGGTGTAGATCCAGCACCCTTGGCGGAACATGGATTGGTATCAGAACTTCTGACGAGGCTGTCAAATGCAGCAGGTCCAGCCACATCCACTTGTGCAGGACCAGGTGAGTTTGGAGCCATGGTGATAGCTATGATATGATAATCACCATCATCATCTTCTTGGCCTCCTTCTACTCCTTCATCGTATACCCAGTATTGTGTATAGATATCATATGACTGTTTCAAATACAATCTTTGTATGCAGAATATGACATGCACTGAGGTCAATTCAGGAGAGCAGTTGAATATTTAGGAAGTGTACTGAGTCCTTGACTCGAGGCTGTTACCACCATGGAAAGCTTAAATTGCTGGCTGGGACACTGGAAAAGGGGGGGGGGGGGATGTTTTCTCCATGCCAGGAATTGAATCTTGATTCCTCTTAATCACTTCACCACATACTTTCATGCCTTAGTTATGTGGAAGATAATGGCTCAGCAGTGGTCAGCTGACACTATAAACCATATGGTCTTGGGGCAGTTGTACCTGCTGAAAGATTATCAGCGCCACTTTGAGACTCAGTGAACCTCCCTATATTTTTTGTTATATGCATTATACCCAATACTAAGAGTATATCTGTTTGCTTAGGAACACCTGGTGTGAATACCACCACCACCACACCAGAAACAAAGTCATCAGCTTCTGTATCGACCATAATCAGTCTGCTGTCAACACTTTGTCGAGGTTCCCCTAGCATCACCCACGTAAGTAATACAGCTATAATCATGCACACTTAATGTCTAAGTTATTGGTCATAGAACGCTAATATTCCTGTCCTTGCTTGTTGCAGGACCTCTTAAGATCTGAATTGCCAGATGCTATTGAGAAAGCTCTGAAAGGAGATGAAAGGTAAGAATATATCTGTACATAATAACATTGCATTTAATTTTGAACAGGAGTATGGGGACTGTGACTTGTGGGCCAGTGAATGTTTGGTCCAGCCTGTATGGATATTTACATGTTGACAGTAGAGCTCTTTGTGAGTCATCTAAATTCTTGTACGTGTACAAGGTGTAGAGGAGTTACTGTTGGTATAAATAATAAACCAAATAGGCAGAAATCAAGGTTTCGATGATAAATCAAATGTTCTGTTCCCTGTTACACATATATGTACCATAAGTATGAGTGGGTGTGAGAAAGTGAAAAGTCACCTGCTCCGGATTAGGATCATTGGATTTTTTAGTACATTCAGAACACTGGACAGAGTTTAGTACAGGTCTCAGTTTGTCTGGGATGTGAAACAATTTTACTGGGTGGTTGGTTGGTGCCCTGTGTTTAGAGACTACATGGTGATCTCATCTTTAAGGGACTTACTGTCCAGTGAAGAGCAGTACAAGTTTTTTCCAGTTTGCAAAGAATACTGCACTTAAGCAAAACTTGCTTTATGGAGAAACATTTTAAAATTTAATTTGCACTCAGAAATGAAATTATTGGAGGAACAGGCTGATTATGTGTTTGAGTATGTATGGGCATGGGTGTAGTTGGTGCATATGTGGACGTGCATATGTGCATGCATATGCGCGTTTGGCGGTCACCTTTGTTGCGAAGTGGTGGCGTTTTGTAGTAGTTGAATTGTTTGACTACCTGTGGAGTAATGTTGTGGTATAGGTTATAATAATATGACAGTCCTACACATTTATGTTGTTTTATGGCATTCTTAAAATTTATTTCATGCAGTGGTTGAGCTAACAGCAAAGTGCTACACATAGGACAGTGTTACACCCTTTTCTGTGTCTGTTTTTTTTTACTGCTTCTTTCATTGCTGAGACTGTGACATCACACAGAAAGGTGAGGTAATCTGTGTGCCAAGGTAGTGCTTTAGTGATAGGTCACCAAGTTTGAAAAATATGTAATTCTATACTTGTTTCATGACAGGTGTTCTCTGGATTCCATGCGGTTGGTGGATCTGCTTCTGGTACTGTTGTTTGAAGGTCGCAAAGCTCTCTCTCGGACCGGTGTGGGGTGTGTTGGAGCAGGTCAGTTGCTACCAAGATTACGTCGTATGGACAGTGCAGGAGAGAAGTCTCACCGACAGCTCATCGACTGTATTCGCAGCAAAGATACAGATGCTTTGGTGGAAGCCATAGACACTGGAGGTATGCTTTACACTTGCCACAGTTCTCTTATAGGTTTGTTTGTTTTTTCTGCCATGTAAAAAGAGAACTAACTGTTGTTACAGTAGGCATTCCTGCCGTGTTTGCCATTTCCCAGGAAGAGTGACATATTTAGGACTTACTGTGTGAGAAGGGAGGAACTGGAGTATTTTAAAAATTAATTACCAGAACCATATTTGATTATACAGATTTGCAAATGAATTATGTTGTTGATACATATGTTGCTGTCATGTGAGTGGGTCACTATAAATCTTGCTGATAATAAAATTTCTTATGCATTTGTTTTGTGTGGTAAAAACCCACATGAATTGGCATTGAATTGTTGAGCCTTCAGACAGGTTTTGTGTGGCAGGATGGCTCTTAACATTTATCCTACTGATTGATTCACTAGATCATCATTACTGAATGTTACAGTAAAGTAGGTAACACTCCTGTCTGAGATTTTCCAGGATGTTCATCACCCTTCCAAGCAATAGCTGGGATAATATTGCAGAGCAGGTCACAGATGTTGCGTTCTATAGCCTGTCCAGTTTTTTTATTCATTAATCTAGCATTGTATGTTGTATAGTCTGAGTTATGGACATTGTCACTAAAGAAACAGTAAACAGGTAAATGTATTGTATTTGACTAGATGTAAGGTAAAAATGATACTATGAATCTTTGTGCAGTAAAGCTGCTACTTAAACATGATGTGCATTTCACATATTACACTACCTAATTCTCTTATTTTTCAGGCATTGAAGTAAATTTCATGGATGATGTAGGCCAGACGTTATTGAATTGGGCATCCGCGTTTGGAACTCAGGAGATGGTAGAATTTCTTTGTGATAGAGGTGCGGATGTGAACAAGGGTAAGCCAGCTATCCCGACACGTTACCACTCATGGGTTTGACTCATATTCACAGCTTTCTATATGTCCTTTCTTTTGGAAAGCAGGATGCTTTTAATTGCATCTATGGAAATTTATTCTGCTCCAAATTTGAGATTTTCCAAAATGAGCACACTGTTGTTTAGGGATATGCATGGTAATACCTATCTACTGTAGTTGGTGGTGGTATATTGTGAAGCCTTGTGTGTGGTTACAGTGCAGTGAAATTCTTATATATTGATTTTGCTTTTTTGTTACATAAGGGGAGATTGGTTTATAGAGTAACAATGTCCGTTACTGTCTGTGTTGGAGGTTTGTGTGTGTGTTCGCAACTTCTGATGATTTTTATTGAGTGAGTTAATTTACTCCATAACCTCTGTAACATGTCATGGTTGGTTCAGATAGTGGATAGGACCTATCTGTTCTGATGACTGAAGTTTGCAGATTTCCTACAGCCCTCGAAGCATAATTGAGGAATTTTGTAGGACACATGAACATATATTCAAGGAAAATTTAATGTTATTCTTATGGCCATTTTGGTAGGACCTATAAAGACATGAGTACAGTAAAAAAAAATGTAGGTCGACAGAATGTGAAGTAAGGCTTCACTTTGTCTCTGGAAGTAATATGTTCCATTAGAAGGTTTTAGGTAACTACAGGATATTGTATGGAAAGTATTACTTCTTAATACACTTTTATTGCAAATGTCATGGTAAGAAAATGGTTTAAACTTAGTGATATAATGGTACAGAATGACATCACTGGGAGGTAACAGAACCAGCTCTACCCCTCATAAATGGGTTCTTTTCCTTTGCCGCAGTAGGCCGAGAACAGAAAGGTCAAACAGACCATACTTGGAGGTGCTCAAATAACCATCCAACCTCCTCTGATGTTTCACATTCTTCAGTTCTTACTGATTGGCTTTTGAACACGCAGACACACCTACATGACGGCTGTTCATAGTCTAGCAATCTCTATAGTTTGGAAGGTATCAGGTGAGGCAGTAGTCAAATGGCTCTATATTCATCATGTTACATGTTACAGGAACAAATGCTAATGTCATTATTCCACAAAATTGAATTTTTCAAATGTGTCAGTTTTTTTTTAGTTCCCCCTGGTAAAGTACTATTATTGAACTCATTAAGTGTACACATGTTAATATTTTACATGTACACACCCAAGGTTTGACAGTGATGGACTTTGTTACTCTTCATTTGTAGTTTTTTTAGATAATGAGGTGACATTGCCGACTTAGAAGTCTCCTTGCTAACTGGACAGTTGAGTATTTTACAAACATTTTGAAGTTATAAATATGCTTGGACTTAGCATGCTCTCCAAACACATGAGAGTTTGATCACGCCTCAGTGTATAAAAGACACATTCCAGTACACTACGGACTTAATTTTCAGAGAATCTGACTGTGGTACTGATCACTGTCTCATGGTTTCAGAAATTAGGGAGAGACTGTCAGTAAGTAAATATTAAAGTCTGACACTTGTTCAGACACTTAATTTTGAGAAGCTGAACAGGGAGGCAGTCCAAGATTGCTAAATGTGAAGTCCCTTATATGCCATGAAGGCACAGAGGGGAGTAGAGGTATAACTCCACTTATTCTCACCCTCGGCACTTGATGTTCAAAATTAATGAAAAATAAGAATCTCTTGACCATTTCAAGCATAAAGTTCATATTATAACATTTAAAGGTTTCATTACTACCCCACAAAAAATTCCACATCTCCTCTTCAAAGACCAACTGGTTATTGCTTTGCCAGCTGTTACAGAGTTACCGATGTCACAGAGACTGAAGTGAACGTAGTCTTGTCTGTAATGGTTGACCCTAGTTTCTTTGATGTTAAAAATGGTTTTGAAAAGATGAAATAGTGTTACTTGCCAAGTATAGAACAAATTCTGGCAGATTGACCTGAATGTGACGTAAAAATCTTATATTCTCACATCTGCATACTTCATAAATCTATATGATGTAAGGAATGTTGTTATGGCATTGGAAACAGTAATTATTATACCTGTTTCTTTCAAGTTAGGGAATACAAGCATAACATGACTTAAGGTACATCCACTCTACAAATCCTGGAAGCACTGCTGCAATCAGTGCACATTTCTTTGTATGCCCATTTGTCAGTTGTAGCCCTGCTGCTAGGTTATGGGGAAACACCAGCTATCTGGAGGACCATATTTACATTTTTGCCACATGGAATTTCGATTACACAAAATCAGACTTTAATTTCCGTATGTTTTATTTGATTCTGTGGTGTGACTGGAAGTATGCTTACTCAGTGTGGAGGTTCTGGATGCATCTGAATGGTTGTTAGCAGTGTCAAATCAGAATAAAAATTTTCCAATATCATATTTAATGAAAACTGGTTGGGTATAGGCTGACAATGATTATGATAGGAAGTCTGCAGAGATGCCAGTGTACCTAAGAATGGTGGTGAAACTGAGGAGTTAACATACAAAATGTCATTTTTTATTTATTTATTTATTTATATATATATATATAATACACATTGCAGCTCTTGAATATATGAGCAATATGATCATATAAATGTGTGTTTATTGGCACTGTAAATGTTTGTATATTGGACACGCAAATTTTTGCACCATAGGACAGCGTTCCTCGTCACTCCACTATGCGGCTTGTTTTGGTCGGCCAGCGATTGCAAAAGTGCTGCTTCGACATGGAGCAAATCCAGATCTACGTGACGAAGACGGGAAGACTCCCTTAGACAAGGCACGGGAAAGAATTGACGAGGGCCACCGTGAAGTAGCAGCCATTCTTCAGTCTCCAGGTACAGCAGAAGTGACTTTTTCCTCAGTCTGAAGATTATGACACAACCTCTTCCCCTCATTATTGCATTTAGTGTTAGGGGCCAGAATTTGACAGACAGTTCCCACCCAGTCGGTAACATTTCTTTTGTTAACCTAAAGGTTGAAGCAAGAGGCTATTAGCCTCCAAAATATACCATTGTATTAAAACCTAGGGAATGAAAGTGCTTATTATGTTACACAGAAATGGGTAATTGCAATGAATAAATAACATAGACTCTAATATAGCACATTTTGACCATAAGCTTTGACATAAATAACAGGTCTGTGGATGTGGTATAATCGGTTAGGTAACAACTGTTGAGCATGCTGTGTGTATATATAGTGTGCATTTTATAATTTTAATCTTATTTTATTTGTTACATTAATATTAGTTCATGTTGTTTGGCTTGAAAGTGTTCCCATTCATACTCATCTGACCCCTGATGTTGGCAGCCCACCAAAACATGTTTGACCTCTAATAATTATGTTTTTAATAGTTTACTGTGTTAGTATTTTATAGTTCTGTAGTAATATAGGGTAGCATTGATGCATTAGTGGTATGGTTTTTGTTTGTTACTGCAGGGGAGTGGATGATACCAGCTGAAAAGGAGAAGAAAGCCGATGCTGTGGAACCAGATGATAGCGGAGAGCCTAAGGGAGATCCAGAGATGGCACCTGTATATCTGCGTCGCTTGCTTCCTGTGTTTTGTAACACTTTCCAATCTACTATGTTGGCATCTGTCAGGTAGGGCATCTTGGTTTTAAGAGTAATTGTGTTCCAGTTTATTGTATTATGTCATTGCAGTCTCATGCTGTGTGACCTCGGTAGTTATAACATGTTTTCGAATAACCAAATGAAGAAAGCAAATTTTTTGTTTATTCCTTCCATTGAGTTGAGAGAATGTATTTCTTATATGAGGTTCTCCTGATGGTGAAAAGTGCTGTTTGGAATGTGTACTTAGCTACATACATTTAGAGGAATCTGCTGTGTCCTGCAGGGTGGATGCCCTAGGCCACATGACATCACATACTGCAGGACAAATCTGAATGAATTTCATGTGGCATTATCAATCATATTTGGTTTTTGCAACTTTTAGTTGTCTCTGTGCCTCTTACAGGAAAGCCAGCCTTAATCTGATAAAGAAAATGGTGCATTATATCCAGCCGTCTTTGCTTGTGGAGGCATGCAGTCCTGAATCTCCTACTTACAACTTTGGCACAATGCTTGTAGAAGTTATTGCAACAGTGTTAGACAATGAGGTAAGAAAATTTGATTACACAATGCATGGAAAGAGATACTGAACATAATATGAAGCAAATATGAAACCTCAGGTGCATGGTAGTGACAGCTCACCCCCATCTAGTGCTGAGGTTAAAGAAAGGGTAGAGCTATACCTTTACTCCTCCTCTGTGTCTTCATGGCTTGTGAACTTTACCTTTACCTTTTGTATGAAAAATCAGTGTGTTTTGTACAGTTTTACTTTCATTTTTGGGTCTTTCCACTGGCAGAAATGCAACATTTGCATTGTTTGTAACCCGTATTACAGTGTTACAGCAGTGTGAAATGTAATTTATTGTAGAGTGAAACGTGTTTACATTCGTCATAAACTGGCAGGCTACTCGTACCAATGGTATTAAAACTGCATGGTTTAATCATGCTGAATCATACCATTTGCCTTACCAGAATCAGCTTAGCAGTAGTATTAACTGTGAAACATGTGTATAAGGGTTCTCTGTTGTGTGAGTCCCAGGAATCTCTATTTCCATGCATGTACAACACCAAGTCATTGAGGAACTGTACACAAAAATTGCTCACAGTGTAGGGGATCACATCATCTTTGGAGCATGAATTTTCCAACATAAAACGGTCGTATCTCGTGTGCATCTGCCATTTGCTCCCACTGTCCTGCTTATGGTCCATACTATAGCACACAAGTTCAGAGCCTGAATAACCATTATAACAGTAACTACAATGATAGCAATATCAAAATGTGAAATGAGCAACAAATAATTTGTGTACTGTGTGTACATTTAGTAATGCTCTCTGCTGTAGTGTTTGGTAGATCATTATTTATAAGGTCACTCACTGTTTTATCCGACATATTGTTTGTCACTTCTTGTTGGCTAGCTTATCATATTAATGATGCCCACTCGGCTGGCTGCCCACATGTGAAACGGAATGGCTGTTGGAAGTGACGAACAGTGTCCGTCAAATAAAGTACGGACTCTGTAAATTGGCTGCTTGGAAGCTTCACTTCAAATTAAAGTTATGATATTAAGTTCCATAACTTTGAAAGTGAATAATTTGGAAGAAATGTTGACACTTTGACAACAGCAAATTGAAACCCCTCAGATGTGCATTCATAATTATGGATGCCCAGATATAGTTACTCAGCAGATAGTTTTATGATGTTTTGCAGCATAAATGTTATCCCCAGTATGAGCACTGAATGTGGCATTTATAAAATGATTGTTATTCAGACAAAAGTAATATAAAATTACAAGTACGTACTCCAGATTGGTAAATAGTTGAGAGGCTGATGAATAGCTTCCCTCTAAGTGTATTTTGACTATTCATGGAGGTAATCCTGGTAACCTCTACATTTTTCTATGAGTAGATGCACCTTGGATATGGCAGGGGAAAAAGGGTAGGTGCTGCTTTTAAAATTTGTGGCACAAAATAAACATATAAAATAATGAAAGAGGCAGTATTGAGGTTTCATGTTTTAAACCACCAAGAATGATCTGTGTCTTCATAAATTTAAAGTCACTTCCAACTTATAAATTTTTGCCCATTGCATAACGTGCATAATGCTAGATGAACACATTTGTGTTGCCATCCTCATTATAAAATTAAGTTACAAATGTTTCTCAGTTGCTCTTCAAGTGACACCTTATAGTGTTGACGCTTTCTGTTATAGAAGGTAGATCTAATTCTCCTAGTGTCAGTATTGCTTAGAATAATAGTAAAAGAACCTGTACAGTGCTGCCAGCAGGTGGATTGGTTCAGTGTACCCAACATATTTGCCGGGTTGTTGTGCAAGATGAAAAGATGCACCTACAGACACGTTCATTGTTTAAGATTTCACGTGTTACAAAAATGAAATTGGAGAAGTCCTCACTTCATTAAATGTAGCTTATTTATTCCACTGACTTGTCATTATTTTTCAACATAATCCTTGGGCACATTGATACATTTTTCCATCACAGTGGAAATTAGGCTCTTTCATCTGCAACCATTCTTGAATATCCATTTCCACTTTCTCATTGTGAAAGTGCCATGCTGGGACAGATGCATTAGTAGGCTTGGGAATTATGCTGAAAAATAGTGTTACTCCAGTGGAATAAGTGAGTCAGATTCTATGTTGCAGTGACTTTCGTTTAATTTGTATACCTGCAAGAACTTGTTATCTTCTGAACATTCCTCATATTGATTGATTGACTGATTGATTGATTTACATTTGGGTTCGAGACCTTATGGTCCCAATGCACCTAGGCCTTAATTGATGGGCCATTTGTGCCCCATTCAAGGGAGCCCTGTTACTTTGCTGAATTTCCAGATAGCAACCCTCATATTAATTTCGCCTCATGTATGTCAGTCAGTTCATATGTTTGTCCACATGTAACAACTCTTAGTACTGTCAACATATTCCAGTTTTGGATTATGTCAGATGATAACAGACATGTACACACACCAACCTGTGTGCATTTCTGTGCACATCTTGTGTGAACCTTGCTAAATACTGGAGCAAAAAAATTGTCCTGAGCAGAAAGATGTAGAGATGGATGTTACACATATTTTGTGCCCAGTACAATTTTTTCCTTGAGGCCTACTGTTTTGAAATGATTGAACACAAATATTTTTAAGCTGTGTTCATACTTTGTAACTTCCTTTACTGCTTGCAGCTATGGACTTGGTGGCAACCTGAGAAATTGTGTGTGTGTGTGTGTGAGAGGGGGGGGGGGGGG
>Ga0136643_10002664_pt1 | contig 23436 bp, 15 predicted proteins | sample TergutLab28metaG_FD_96883 | JGI IMG/M metagenome (GOLD analysis project Ga0136643, IMG submission 96883) | Labiotermes labralis P1 segment gut microbial communities from Petit-Saut dam, French Guiana - Lab288 P1 (version 3) (version 3) | ecosystem: Host-associated > Arthropoda: Insects >... | reverse complement strand
GCGCTGTTTTTCTTACAGGGTATATTTGGAGTGGTGATGGGAGAATCTTCAATTTTTTTTAAAAAAATACAATTACCCCCCCACTAAAAAAAAGCCGGCCTCCCCGACCCCCCCCCCCCAGTCCCAGGAATTTCAAATTATCTTTTCCTTTACAACAAACTATATCACCCCGCTTCCAAGTTAAAATCCACCCTGTAGTACTGGTAGACTTAAAACCACCCATAACAACCATTTTTGGGAAACAAAGAGTCGACCACAGTTTGTCAGATAAAATATGGCACAGCAACGAGCAAATTGTTTATACCAAGTAAAAAGTGGATTAACAGTGAACATTAAACAATAACTTCCTGACAAGTGGCTTCACAAGTGATTATCAATACAGATGGACTCCCGTATCTGCGGATTCAGTATCCACAGTTTACCATGTCCCCCCAAAAATTGGGAAAATTAAATAAATAAACGGTTCATAAGTTTCAAAACCTGCACCAAGCCAGAACGGGCCGTAACATAGTGAAATCCAGCAGCCCAAACACGCCCAGTACTTGACTCACCTCCCTTTGTCCAAGTACCCACACTTCCCCGCAACCTTGCCACCATTCTGCTTCTAGTCTTCTTGCTGTTCGAATTAGTTGCCGCATTATTGCAGTGTTTGTGTTCAGAATGCCCTTATTTACCGTAATAATGGACCCAAAGCGTAAAAGTAGTTATGCTGGTAGTGCTTCTAAGCCTGAGAAGCCGTGATGTCCTATCCATTAGTGAGAAAGTGAAAATTCTGGATATGATTGAAATTAAAAAAAAAATCGTATGCGGAGATTGCCAGGTTGTATCACAAGAATGAATCTTCCATATGTGAAGTGATGAAGAACAAAGAAAAAATTCATGCTAGTTTTTCTGTTGCACTGCAAACTGCAAAAGTTACTGCTGTAGTGTGTGACAAAGTTTAATGAAGGTAGAAAAAGTCTTAAATTTCTGGGTAGAAGATATGAATAGAAAGAGGGTAACCCTCTTTATTACACTTTATTATTACTTCATTTAATGTTGGTAATGTCTTTCTGTGCGTAATTTATCAATTAAACTTTACCATATTTATGTATGTTACACGAATATCACATTATATATAGCGTTCGGTATTATCTTTAGATTCACGTAACCACGGTAGGTCTTGGAATGTATTACCTGTGGATACAGGGGTCCGCCTGTATTTCAGACAAATTTCTCACCACCATCGTCAGTAGCCACATAAGAAAGAACACACTAGCTGTGGAAATCTCGAATATCATCAATAACTTCATAAATTTTCCTGTCAGAAGGCATCCACTTAATGCAAACATTATTGCACTTCTCTCATACATAAGTTACAGCAGATGTACTGTTTTGAAACACATCATTTCTGACCGAATTAAGTAACCAACAGTGATACCAATATAAAATTACAGAAATTAATATTAATAGTGTGCAGTCAGACTCATATATGTTAATAATGTGCAGTCATATATTAAAAGAGTGTAGTCAAACTCACTTGATTCGGACGCCAATTGATTTACGGATTGCTTGTGTCAAAGCTTCAGTCTTGCTCATCTCCAGACTATATATTTCCGAACCTGCCATGCTGGTGAATGGAGTGTCTATTCCTAGAGCCTGAGCCATCCCCATCGCAATTGCAGTCTTACCTGACACATTAAAATGAACAGAACACAAAGCTACACAGTATCACAGAAAAATTCTGAATCTTGAACACATGAATGCAATGACAACGGGGTTTATGTGTGCAGGTAGAAATCAGAAAAGAAAACCATATACAACTGCATTTTCATGTAAAAATTCATAGGCACTTGCAGTGAAGATAAAAGAACCATAACATTTACAATCTTTCATCCTGTCTGTCATGAATATTTTAAAAATAGCACTGTATCAGTCACATATGATAAGTAGAATACAAAGAAATGAAGAGATGAAAAGTTGATCTGAAGGGAGCTCAAAACCCAACTTAGATGCAGCAGTATTCCCAACATCACCGATGCATTACAACAGCAAAGGCTTCAGTGATATCTGCTCTCTTTTGGGATATTATGTGGCACAGAATTGTAGAACTGCACTGATGTTTTGGGACAACCTATTGGTCCCATTTTCAAAGGCCAGCACTGCTTGACCTTGAAGATGGAATCGAGGGTTGTTCTGAGAATTTGGCATGGAACTAACATTCTACGATGTGTAAAATCCCAAAACAGTGCCTGTCATTTACATCGTGGTGGAAGCCTGAAATCATGCAAATGCTGCAGTGTTGATGCATGAAATTCCTAATACTGAATCCATGGGGGCACTGATTGCCTTGCACCAACTCAGAAAGTTTTCACAAAACTGCGGTTATGTACAATTATATTTTTAAAACATTTTGCAAACCTGTCTTTTATTTTCCACAATATGCCATTTATTTCATAATTTATTTTTTGCTGTTCAAACAATACATTTTTCATAAACAAAGCACTAAAATTTGAATACTAACCCTGTCATTTAAAGGTTAAGAAATTGCTTACCCTCCTACAAGACTACTGTACATTACAGTAATATCACAAAATAATCTGTGTATGCTTAGCAAGCAGTTGTCTGGGATACACAATTCACTATGATATCCATAATGACTTAAGACTAAACCAAAGTTGACTTTTTCATACTTAAAATAAAAAACTGACCAGTTCCTGGTTGCCCAGCCAGTAAAATGGCTCTTCCAGCGATCTTTCCTTCTTTAATCATCTCTAGTACAACTCCTGCTGCTCGACGAGCAGATAACTGTCCCACCATGCCCTGGGACACCTGCACACAGACACAGCACAATGTCAGTTTCATATCACAATGGGAAGATGAAGAACTATTAACATATAATGCAAAGAACATATAACAGGGAATAAACCACAAGTAAATAAAGCACCTGTTCGCTTTTTTTTTGGTATTTGTACTTTAAATCTATGGCAATGTGGTTCGCACCAATAAGACAAGCTGCAAGAAATATGCAAGTCACAAACAACTATTTTTTTCTCTGTGGCGCAACAGCCCATGTCGGGCCCAGGCCATTCATTGTTAAGGCTTCTAGGTGGCACACAATTAGACACACACACCCAGTAGGACTAGAACGCAGACAGCTATTGGAACTGGACAAATCATCTAGGCAGGGCACTACATGAACTTCAAAGACACCACAATATTGGCTAAAACAAAAGAATACACAGACCACTGGATGAAAGAAGTCACTAAGACATGTACACATACCAACAATTTTACAGAGATAAGGGATTCCAAGTAAGACAATCATGGAACCAACCAACACAGTCCAAAAGGTAGGGCCATCAAAACACAGTGGAAAAAAGGCCCTAAAACATTTGGCATCCCAGCTATCCCAAGTTATGCAAGACTGTGTTGGTTGACCATATGACTCCACCAACTGTTCCCTCAGCAGTCCACACTCAGACGACACCAGTCTCCAACATGTGTATACAAACAATGGGCATATGTGTCAGTCATATACCAAAACGTTGATGGTGAAGACAGACAGTTTCTGAAATGGTTGAAACTAACTCTAGCATGCCATGGCTTACTTTCCCCAGAAAACTCAACTCTGTAACTGAATTTCAGGCTAACTTCCAAATTCAACACCAAAAAATTAAAATGAATTTGTCACTTTTCTGAATGTTTTCTCAGCATCTTAAGCATCATTATTTTCCAAACCTGGTAGAACTATTCCCAGATATTTATGAAGCAACAGATATAAATACATTTTAAAATGCTGAAAATTAAAAAAAGAGTATGTTGTGAATGGTACATAGTAAAATACAGTAATGAAAACAACAAATGCATAAAAACGTTAAAGAGTATCTTATATTAAATATATAGTGTGCCACCTACATGTTTCAGTCACTCTTGTGGCCACCCTCAGGGAGGTGTATTACAAAGGATGGTTGTATCGAGACTTTACCTCAATGAGGATGCCCACAAGAGTGGCCCAAACATGTAGGAGGCATATTATGATTATAAGACACTTTTATATATTTAAGTGCCTTTGTTGGTTTTGTTATCATATCAATTGACTCAATGCACAGTCATGGTTTATTTAAAATTGGTATATAGTAAGTCTGCATTGAATTACTTCAGTTATTTATGGCAAGAACTTGCACCCCTCCCCAACACTAACATGTAAACCGTGGAAGCCTTCCAGGAAGTGCAAGTGAACACAAAACAGAGGTAGAAGAAATATGAGATAACAGAATTTAATAATTAATTAAAGATGATTATAATAGCAAAAATACCAAATTATCTACTTACATGATACCTCAAATAATCCAGGTGACTTTAAGGTAAGGAAAACTTAACATACCTCTGTCAAAATTTATATTCTCTGAACTGTACATCGTGATACATATACGTGAAAATAACCAATGAGAAGCACACATGTAGATGATAGTTTCATTGGAATAAATCAATGAGAAAAAGTGTGCATCTCATTGGTTATTTTCACGTATACCTCTGTCAATTAGCAACACATATTGTGGCATTCAGATCAACCTAAATATAATACACACAAAGCCAGCATGGGGAACCTTGGCCTGGCTTCGACAGTTGACAGACAGAATTTGTAAAAGCAAGGCCGAAACCAAATCTACACAACGTTGACAGATCAGAAGATCAAGCAAGCGTGAGTGAAAATCCCAGCTGCAGGCATTCAGGTAGGGCAGTGGAAATAGGAAATCCACTGCACGTCAATACACATAGTGTCTAAACTTATATGCCAGAAGTATTTCAGCCACTAACATGGCAAAAACTAATGCTGATATTATAAAATATAGTATCAGTTTATGAGTGTCTCCTATATCTCACCCCTCTCACTCTCTCTTTTATCAATAGTGTTGTCACTGTTGCTCATTTACAGCAGGATCTACTGACTTCTGAAAGCTGTGGGTACATACCAAAAGGCTGCATTAAAATAAAAAGTTTTCTCTAAGCTGTGGGGTAAAGCAACTTGTCACATTGAAAAATAATAAAATGTAGAGTGGATATGTTCAGTTATCATACCAAAAGGACTAATATCAATCTAAATACGACTTTTTACACTTACAGGTCTTGGTTCAAGGCTATCATCAAGTCCAAGTCCACGAATATGAGAATGAGCACCAATTCGCTCAATCCTTGTGATTTCTCTCACCTCCTGCACTTTTGCTGCTGCAGCTGCCTGTAAACAGAAGAGAAGATTACATCACCTGAAACTTAACATTAACTTCATTGTACTAAATCTTCCTTTGGGACTTGACTTCTATTTGTCTGGTCACAAAATGCTTTGCTGTTACAGAAAAACACAAACATTCACACTTCCTTTTACAAAATCCAATTATTTGATCCTAAAATGAGCAATATGAATCCAATCCAAATTTCCACAACCTATTTCCATAGATGGCTGCTTTAATGTTATCATCCCATGTACCATTAGGTTTCCCCAGTTTGTCTGACCCTAAGGTTATAAATAAAACCTTATTTCACATATACCACAATTCAAATATATAATAAAGGGAATGCATATGGAATATAACAAGATAATACATGGGTTTGTATTATGCTTAACTAAAAATTACATGGTTGAATGATAGCTACATTTGCTGTGGATGCCTCAAACAACTGTTGACAGCAACTTACCCACCAAAATGTGAGAGAAATTAAACAGAATAAAAATAAATTTATGAGTTTCTAATATCCATAGTGTGTAGGTAAATTCTCATATAGACAAGGGCCTGATATTCACTGATCTGCAGCATTCCACTCCATGTTTATTACTTAGGACTTCACAAACTTCAGTACTGGTATCACCTGGTTTGTAATTCTGCAGATAAGCTGATTGATTAGATCCCAGCGTTCTTAAGAAGTTTCCAAATTCACCTCCAACCTCTAGTCTCAATTCTGTCATAAGTTTATCTTATATCCTGTCCCTTCTTCCAACAATTCTGTCCATTCACTAACGCCTGTCTTTGCCCTGTGTTCCACTTTTTGCACACTAAAGCAACAACTGCTATGTGCAGAAGTCATGTTTTCGAACAGTAACATAACTTTATTACGTGCTTGTCCCACTGGTAGGTGTGAACGTGTAACACTGTTTTTAAGCCGTATCCTGATTCTTTTTAAGCAGTCTCTCACAGGACTACGTTTCCCCTGCGTGCGAGCCTGTACATACTGATTCTGCGTCTGTGAAAGTGCTAAAATAGGTACATACAAAAACCACCAATAAATACAACACACATGAAACTGTGAACTGCCGATGCGCAATTATCACTTAGTTCCAAGACTGAAAACTTTTTTTAACCGATCACAGCTCATGGCATTCCATGCCAATGGTTTGCCGATCATGATACATACTATGTAACGAAACCCCGTAGGAATGGGTGAATTCAAATTAGTTTCCGGAAAAAAAAATGCATGGAATATACTTCACCGTAGCATTCAAAACAAAAACATCTAGCGTGGCTACATGCAAATACACGCATGAACAATACTAGGTAACCTCAACTTAACCACTCACCGCCATTTCTTTGGATTTTGTCTTTATTGACCAGTGTGACCAACTTTATTACCAATAGTAGAGTACCCCCTGTTGTTCATCATTAGAACGGTATGAACGAAGTTAAGATTATAATTACCAGTTTTCGGAATCGGTTAACCAAGATTTCATTACGTAACTAAATAAGTACACGACTTTTTTTATAGAGGACATCCTGTTGTGTTACAAACGTAAAAACGATTCGTTATAGTTCCGTGAAACATAACCAAGTTTTATTCAAGTATGACTACACGTCTCAGTCAAAAAAGACCATCAGGCCACAGTACAAAACGTTCAAAATAAGGTGAAATGTAGCGCAATTGTGTTCGTTATTTGGATCCCTTATAACTTACAATGGTTATTACATTGCAAAATTTATACAACTTAATCTAATTAAAACTATAAAATTTTAATATTATATATATGTTACGCTCAAAGATCGAAAACACACATTGAGTGGAAAAACGACCACAATGCATTGTGGCATTAGAGAAACAGCTACAACGCGAAATTGTGTGTTGTGGCTGTTTTTAAAAAACCACAACGCGTTGTGGCATGAGAGCCACAACGCGAAATGTCTTTTAAATGAACTGTTTATAAGTTTAGTAATTTATTGATAAAAATACATGTAACGTAGGCCCAATGAGGAACATTGGCAAAGCTTATTTATTTTTGCAGCAGCTGTTAGGATGACACTTAGAATTACGCTTCATATTTTTCGAACGACATTTGCACTATTTATTGATGCAGTACCTCTTACAATGGCAGCTCACAAGTCCATGCTTACTTCCAGACGTTATCATTGAGGGTGACCGAAGAGATGGTGAACTTGAGGGCATATCATGTGCCTCGATGAAGTTGTTGTCAGCAGTTGCGAATTTATTGCGAGCATACAGCCGCTCAAGTAGGCCTTCCTTCGTGCCCAACAGATAAAGCCCAGAAGAGCTGACATCAACGACGACTGCTAGGACATTTCTGGGGGCTAGACGTCCTCGATCAAGGTCAGGCATCCTGACCACAACGTTTGTCCCAATATCAACTGCTGGAAGTCTTGAGTTGGAGGGAGAAACAATTCTTTGAGCTTGTTGTTCCTGACCAGATTTTGCACCTTCTCGCTCAATTTTGATTCTATTCTTCCTTACACAGAGGTTGCAAGTGACTGTCAGTCCGAAACCCCCACTGTCTTCACTGTAACTTCCACAAATGACATGAACAAACTGGTCACACACTGAACACTTGTGAGCGCCTGGTGACTCCTCACAAATCACACAGTAATCTTTCTTCTGAAGTGTCATTGGTTTGATTTTCATCTTCATCTTTTCTATCCTGTTGGTTGGCCTCTTCCTTGTCTCGACCATATTCATTCCTGCATTAAAGAGCTGTTCCAGTTCCTCAGTTTCTATTGAACAGCACATGTCTTCGGTGAGCGGAGAATCCCCAAGTCCGATCCTCTGCGCCGTTCCAGACAGCCTCATAAGGGCTTGTCTTGATGCCTGAATGCAGAGCTCGGGTTTTCTTGCTCTGGATAAACCGTAGTCCTTCAGACCAGGTTTTCGTGTTGTTGTCGGACATCCAAGCAATCAGCATGTCTCGGACATCTTGGTTGGATCTTTCACCTGATCCTTGACTTTGAGAATGTCTCGGCTTTCCATGCACGAGTTTCATTCCTGGCCACATATCAGCCAAGTTTTGTTCGCAAATTCGCGGCCATTGTCGCTCTGCAGTATGAATGGGGCACCGAACATACAAAAGATGTCAATTAGCTGATAGGCCACTTCCTCTGCGGTTTTGCTCTTCAGGGGATGAAGTATTGTGAACTTGGTCAAATGGTCTTGATAGTTCATAATAAATCGGTAGTATCCATTTGGTTCAGACTGCATATCAATCAAGACTACCTGGCATTGAGAATTCATGTAATGTGAAAAGAATGGACGTACAACTAATCCCCGTTTCGGTGTCTTTTTCTTCAATTGACAGTGCTCACAAAGTGCCAAATAAAGGTCTATCACTTGTCGAGTAATGTTGCGATACTTCTTTTTCAGTTCAGCTTCCATGACTGAAAGAAAGAAACAAAAATTTAGTAAGGAAGAGATAAAGAGAATGTTTTTGCGAATTACAAACAAAACAGTGTCTTTTACCTCTTGTTGTTTTGTGTCCTGTGTTGACACATGCTGTTTCCAAGACATCAAACAACTCCTCCGTCTTGCAGAAATAACGAATGTTTGAATCATCATTTTCGCCCGAACCACTTTCTGTAAGTTTCTGCATATCACCGATCTTCATGACATCTTATCTTTTAAGACGCCGGTAATGTTTCGAAGTCAATGGCTGGTTATTCTTTCGCAATATCTGAGCTTCCTTAACTTCCCGTAAAATGTTATTGTAACGCCCGTTATCAAGCAACAAGCTCCTATGGCTGCTGGCGTCATTCAGCTCTTTCACTTTGTCATTAAAAATCTTCTTCACACTATCAACAGACATGGCTGTAAAAAACACCAACTTGCAGCTCGATCACTCGCTAACTGGCGTGACTGACGCTAACTGACCCTTCAGCGGTTTGAAACTTGTCTCACATGGCGTCGTGGCTGTAAAAGGTAACGACCACGACACTTTGTGGTATTTTCATGAAGTCCGAACTCGTTGTGGTCATTTCCTTTAACAGCCACAACACGACTTTCACATCATGGCATGTCTTCACATGCCACAACGCGTTGTTTAAAAACAGACACAACACGAAATTTCGCGTTGTGGCTGTTTCTGTAATGCCACAACGCGTTGTGGTCGTTTTTTCCGCTCAATGAGCGTTTTTGACCTTTGATCTTAACATATACACAATTTTGACATAACCACTGGCCAAAAAATCAACTGGACGATTTTATATAGTTTTATATAAATTCTGTATTATACAAGTTTTTATAAATTTTGCACTTTAACAAATGTAAGTCATATGGGATCCCATATAATAAAAACAAATGCACTGTATTTTACTTTGTTTTAAAAGTTTTTTTCTTTAATGTTGAACTGATAATGGTCTTTTTAGAATGAAACATTTAGTCATACTTGAATAAAACTTGGCTGATGGAACTATAACGGATTGTTTTTAGTAAACAATAAATTGTGGAGAATGTGCACATTTCCTTTGTCCCGCTCACTTATTTGGCAAACGATTGTATCCTTGACCGTCAGTTTCGTACGTACTGTAGATGTACACACATACAATTTGAATCAATCACAATTGAAATAATGTAACATACACACACTTTTTTGTCACATTATAAATTCTCATAATCATTTATTAATGATGGAATTTATACAACAGGAAACATATTACCCTACCATCGTTATCAAAACTGGCATTTAGAAATAAAATCATTTATAATTTTGAAGATGTCAGTCTGCTCCTCTTTCCACAAGGAAAGAGTTTTGAAAACATACCGTCTGGTGGAATTGACTTTGGTACAACACAAACCTTAGTTTCACTACACAGTTATCTAGGATGTGCCTTCCTACTATTTGGTATCACTCCCCTTCATCCAAGTCTGCAAGCAGCTATTGCCAGTATTGTGCCTTTCTGGTGAACTGCATGGTTCTGAAAGTTTTGAAGGTTCTTGTGGAAAAAACATCCAACTGCACCATTACATGTGGTAGTACATTACAAAGTATAACTTCTGTGCAACGATTATTCCATTGAATGGAAATGATTTTGTTTTTAACTTTTCAGTGTATTATATTTCTTGTTTGTCTAGACCTGGATATACCATAGAGAGAAGTAAACACAAAGGAGAATTCTAAATGTACAGTGTCAGCTCACTAATTACAACCAATACCATGCAATGTGATGGGAACCCTGGAAAAAGGTATGATACCTGAAATGATGTGCACATGGTTTTATTTCACAGATCTGTACCGATCAAAGAATATGTTTGTGCTTTGAAAAAGTACGCATCTTTAAATTTGACACTGCACAGAACCAGACTGAACATTGTATTTTGAGTGTACTTATGTAATATTATCTTAATATTAAGCAATACATTTTATGTATTTTATTTTACCATCAACAAATATGATACAAGAGTTCTTTTCTCATTCCATCATGGTGTGATCACTTTCATTTGGAAATCCTCGTAAAAAATTGCACTATATCAGTTTTACAGCATGTTTATTATATCTTACATTAATAACAAAAGAGTTTTAGTAGTGGCTGCTGTATTTTATATGCAAAGTGCGAATGCCTTTTTTTCTTTTTCTTTTTTCTATTATATTTGGAAATAATCTCTTGCACTGGACAAACTCACATCTGGTCTAAATGTATAAATATGCATGTCATTGACACAATGCTAGACACTAGTGACTAGAAAGGCAACAAGCTCTATATTTCAATTACATTTTTTGTAAATTTATTTTAGGAGCTTGAAATGATAAATATATTGGGCTGATACATGTTTTCAAACAGGCATTTTTTCTTACTTATTGATCCAACTCTCCAGTGAAAAATTTTCATAGCCTTTGTTCAACTTGAGCGAATATGAAAACAATCTTATGCACGGATATTATGGTAGTGTCAGTATAATATGATGAATCCTTCCTACACAGACATGAGAATATGCAGTTTTACACATGTGGCTTTTAATGTTTACACACACCTTCCATTACTGAAAGCAATGGACTAGATCATACAGTGATGTGCAAACTGCAGTTACACCAAACAATAGCAGCTGTCATATAACATGTGTAGGAGCATGGAATGAAAACTCATTCATATACATTTCTATACGATTCTGAGGATGCTATATCATGTTCAGCACCTTTCATTTTTTAGACACCGTACATTGTCCAGTGTTAAAAAGAACAAAAGAAGGCAAATATTTTAACATCACACCCTGTCTCTGCTAGCAGATGAAAGGCTGATGAAACCCCCATTCAGTCGGCTCCAACCAATACAGCAGTGCAGTGCAGATGGTGGTCATCAGTCCATCACCTTCACAACTGAGGTTGGTGACATACCGTGTTTCCAAAATTATTTTATTTTCAAACATTGGACAATGTATGAAGTCTGAAACCCAATGGAGCCTAATCAAATTCTTTGATATGCAAATGTACATTAGAGAATGAATGGAAAAGGATGTGGGAGAAGTATTCACACCCTGTTTTAAATTGTGAACCAAGCCACATGTCTGGAGGGACTTGGGAAAGCTGTGAAACAAACAAAGTAGTCACCAAGTGGGACGTGAATGTAGAGTACCAATTGATCATGAATCAGAGTCACAGACATTACAGCTGTGGTGAGAGAATGAGTGGTAATTGAGAAGATGCAGGAATCAGTGAGTGAGACTGGAGTAATGAGAAAAAAAAAAAACAGTGGCAGAGGGATTAATACTTAAAACAGCTGGTGAAACGGGGAGAAAATTGACAGACCAACTGCAGACAGAAGTAAATGCTGATAGGTGAGCAAGAAGAAGAAAAAAAAAAAGAGATTTGTCAAAGCTGACAGTGACAATGTTAATTTTCAACTCAACTCATGAAAAGAGTTGCTACTCAACTTCTTCAAGTTTATGCTAAATGAGTCCTACAAACGTCTGTGAAACTACAATCGTAGGTGAAAAATTTCAAACATGGCAAAAGCATGAAACTGTAAGATTGTGCCTGACAGCTGTCTGATGTGGCTGATAATACATACACCAAAATGGTATTCAGTGCTACAGGTAGTCACACTTGTCCTTCGGGTACTGATCTTACAGAAACAAAATATGGTTTAAGCCTCTTAAGAGGACTTAAAATTAGAAATGTTGCACTACTCTTGGTGGTCCCTTTAGTGAATTTGGAAAATGATCAACAGTCTATTATGAAAGCTGGTTACAGGAGGGAAGAAATATCCTAACTGTTCATATTGCTAACAGCTAATAATTAAGACACAGAAATTAATGTGGAAGAAGCATGCATATGTAAAGGATGCAGAATTCCATGCTGATCACAGATGTTAGATTAAGATTTTATGAAATAATTATTATGTTATAATGATATTGACATGACATGTTATAAGATTCTGTTCATTGTTTGATGTATTGTTATCTGCCCAAATAGAAAGTACACTAAAACAATATTCTTTTAATATCAATATAAAAGTCACAGATGTAAATCTTATAGATATAACACAATAGATTATAGTATAATATAATAAAAACTCTTAAAAGTGCAAAAATAATTGTGAGCATTAAACAAATGCTTTTTTTTTTTTTATTGTTTCAATACATTTACTTTGAAGAAGAAGAGAGCTCTGATCCCTCAAAGACCTCCAATCTGGTGACAATGCAGTGAACCAGTCTTAACATCTTACATTAACCAAATGGCACCATTACTTTCATATGCATCTACTAGGTCTGCAGATTTACATTTGTCCATGTGAAGATAGTCTTCCCATGCAGAGAATGTATACTGTTACTTAAGTTGAACAGATTTTTTTTAAGAAACCCTTTTACAGTAAATAATCTGTTGTACAAAGTGACCAAACAGTTATGCAAACCATTCACATTAAAATGGAATTAATTTTGTTTAATTTTATGATTTTTTTGCAACACTCTAACACCCACATTGATATAATGCTGAAAGTGACTTCCTTTGTAACATAGTTACATAATTCAGTTCATTTGGAATCAGCTGGTAAATGAATACGTACCTGTTGGCATTCCAACAGCTAGCTTAGAGAACTGATCAAGAATGGACATATCAACAATACAAGTTATCAGAGGTTCACTTGTAGCATATCACTGTGTGTGAGTGTGTGTTTTGTGTGATGATGATGATGTTGACTGCGAATATTAGCATGGTGATGTATGTGTATGGTGGTGGTGTTGGTTGTTGCTAGAATATGATTTACATACTTGGAACAGCCACTGGATGACACAAGGTCAGGCAACCAGCACTCTCCACATCCACATCAGAATTTACTAGTGGTGTCACATTCAATGTATACATACGTTGTATTTTGCTGTGAGTAAGGTAGGCTTTTAGTACGGATTTGAATGACCTTTTGATCACTGTGTATAAGGATTACCAGAACATGCAATATTATGACACTTTCCTTTCAGCAGCAATACTCTATTCCATTGTTACAAATCAGTATCACTAACATTATATGGATGACCACAAAACATTTTGAATCCAACTTCATGACTTTCTCTTGGCATTCAAATGAAAATAAAATGCACTGTACCAGATACTGCAAGTAAAATTAATATATGAAAGAATAATTTGTCAGTAAAGTTGTATCTATTGTGATGTTAAAGTGATCCGTTGTGAGTGGTGTCCGTTTTGACATAAAATGGCGTAAGTCCTCGAAAATTATAGAGCTGCTTTTCCATCATCACCTGAATGATGATCTGGGAAATTATTTTGGAACCTTTCCTGCAATATGCTAGACAAATAGACTGGCACGGTGAGCTGTACAGACATACATGTTTCCCAAACGAAGTCTTTGCAATTGTTCATTCTTCACTGGACTTGAAACTTATTTAATGTAGATGCATGTGCAAGTCTTTATATAATGCAAGGTTTCAGGTTCTCACAGCGGTTTTGGTACTATAATGACTGGTGGTTTATCAGTCAACACACTGGTGACACCCCAAAGGGCATGAATTTTTCAGACTTGATGCTGTATTTGACTGATACATACCAACAAGAAATCCATGTATCAACTTTTAATGTAGATGCCACTATGAAATTTGATTAGAATTATTTTAGTAGTTTCAGAGATGAGACACGCAGAGAAACACAAAGTTCCACTGATGCACACTGTGCCAAGAACATATAGAAGCAGTTCTGCATATTTTCAACAGAGTAGTTAGAAACAATGGTATTGTAGGCTCTATAAAATTTTGATATTATAATCAGTATAAAACCAAGGCCATCACGTCACCGAAGTGCAGATATGTGTAACTTTTACTTGTTTGTCTGGGTAAACTTAAAGCAGAGAGTTTATAGAAAATTCTACACTTTAGGTTTACACTGAAGACAGTGAGGTGGGACTTTATAGAGAATGAATTTGAAGTGTAGTATCCTTCATCATTGTAATACAGGTGAAGGATACAACTTTCAGTCATTTCTTGAAACAAACAAAATGTAGGTGGTGGTTTCACTCACAAATTATTCATTCATTCATTCATTTCCAAATCCTAGTCACTTCTGATGCTACAATATTATTTCTCTGCTTTACTACCTGTATTGCGCCTGGTGGCACAGATACTACTACTGCACATGTGCCATCTTTTGCTTGAACTCATGGTGATATGAACTCAGTATTTTTACACAAATTCCCTTATTACTGCTATTTCCTGGGAAGGAAGCAGGTTTTAGATAAGTCTTAAATGCAGCTGCAATTTCTTTGAGAACCTTACTGCTGCTTTCTTCCTTCAACCACCACTTGGAAAGTAATACCTCAGAATCTTCAATCCGCACATATTTGTTTAATTGTAACACATCTGAATGATTCACGTAGCATTCATTTTGCAAACATGCCTCAATCAAAATAATCACATTTCTTTATCAGTCCTGAAGTTGTGCTTGACTCGGTTCCATCTACTGACAGATTTTTTTTTTTTTAATTCCTACAGTTATGGTCTTTCTGACTGTACTGGCATCTGCCCACTGGGCAAGGATGAAGGGTCCACTTATGACAGGAAAGCACAGACAGAGTGGCATTCTGTTTACTGACAATTATGTTGTGATATTGGCTATATTGCCACGAAGAGGCAATCTAAACCTTGACCATGATAGGGGCTAGGTATTTTCGACATTCATGAGGCTATGACTTTGCTACAGTAAAGATATGGGCAGGTATACAGTCGGGCTCAGACCTCAGGCATTTGCAAGCAGAACCTAGTGTCTTATCTTTAGACCTCAAGCTCTCTATTACAGAATGGTAAACTGCAAGCTTCTGGCTTGCAGATGAGCAGTACAACAAAGTCTCAAAGAATATTAAATTCCTTTTTTATCTCACAAATGGCTGGACATGGATGCCCAATGATGGTAAATCTTATATGACTGTCAGTTGGATGCAGTCATGGATTCAATCAAACTGGACACTGACAATGTATCAGAACAACAGATATTCATTCTATTGTCCAGTATGAGTGTATGAAGCTTTCTTTGACATTAAGTAAGAATGTACAGTACCCTTACACTTCCTTGTAAGTTTTAACAACAATCAAAACCATTAACCTTTATAAAGAGTGGAACTTGTTAACTGCTGGGTTTCTTAATCCTTTTCTTACCACTAAATGCATCATATATGGCAGTCTGGGTGACAAAAGACTTTCTCATGTAATTAATGAATATTTGAAGGGAAGGTCTAGCAATTCTAGCATAACGCACAGCAGTAAGATTAGCATGGCATGGACTGAAAGTATATCATCATGAGCAAGCTACAGTTTTCTTGTAAAAACTGAATATAAAACCACTTTCAGGTATGAATTTCATTTAACAGCTGATATCTTAATAAAAGGAACACAAACTTGAATATAAATTGCTAACATCTTTATACACCTTAAGCTTCTTACAATTCTGTCTAAATGGCAACAATGCTGTTAAGTGCAAGGAGCATTTGGCCCCAGTTAATTCTTTAGTTTACTGTATTGCACAACCAACCTTGATACTTCAATTAAAACACTACTTTTTTCGGAATGTTGGTGAGAAGTTTACAATACACTTGATACTGAAAGCAATCAACAAAAATCTTCAATAACTTTTTTTTTAAATATATTACATATTATCTTTTTCTTTCCAAAAGATTAAAAATGTTGAAACAATTACTTTAAAAGTTACAATTAAAAATTCACACACCCACATACATTCTGCATCATACATGGATCACAAGAGTGATATCTTTGGTTTGTAGCTAAAAATATGCTGTGAAAAATATGCATACTTAAAGCTAAGTACTTAAAATTATTAATATTTTACAATATTTTGTGGTTGTGGGAAGGGATGACTAGGTACAACATATTCCAGTCTTTTACTGCCTCTTTCACAAGCTACATCATCTAGAAATTCAACTTGGTCCACACTTACCTACATACACACATACATGCATATGTACATACATACATTCTTACTGCTTACTCATGGACAGTCCTTCTGTCTTCCCAGTGCAGGACATGAGTAATAAATTATGCAACAAATGTGTTATAATAAAATCTGCAGATGATGATAAAAACAACAGCTTGAATCAAAGCGTTCAATTTAACTTACCAGTAGTGCTGAGGTAATTCAGCGTTCTTCCACATCACTCTCAACACTGTCTTCCATCCCTGTACGCCTTCACAGCAGAATTAAATAACAGTGTCTATTGCGTGAGATTTGAAGTTCTCACAGGGAGTTACTGAAGACCTCTGTCTTCTGAGATGTTACACTGTCACTTAATGAATGGCTCCCAACATTTAGAAGGGGGAGAAAAAATTGTGCCTTCAAGATATCAGGAACCACTCACCCAATGACACAGCATTACATCCCAGAAGACCTGTCCCCAGCAATGACGCTGCAGTAAATTAAATTAACTCTTCCTGCTGATAGTGTCATGTCCATCACACATCATAAAAATGTAAGTTCAAAAACAAGCCTTGCAACAACATACTCTCATTTAAGCAGCTGTTTGTCACCCTCCTGCATGTAGAAGCCTATATGAGAGAAAAAGGATTGTAAGAGGCCACACGTGGTAAGCAGTCCTCATATTCATCCGCATATAAGAAAGTGACAACCATCATGCATTATTACTCAGGCAACAGCCAATGTCCCAATAAAGTACTTGCATAACAATACCAGTTTCTGACTGAAATACCCACTCATTTTTTTTCCAAACAGTCCTTTCAAACAACCAGTTTCCAGTATACACACACACACACACGCACACTTATCTGTACAGACATATACATTCTGGACCAACAGTCTAAGCTGTGGCAAATCTTCAGATGATGTAGCATATAAAGTGAAAGAAATGCCAGTATGTCTAGCAAGCATGGGAATGCCACCAGAACTGAAGCAGTGACATAGAGATATAAAAAAATAACATATAAAGGAGTTATAACTTTGTAACAAATTGAACATATAAAATAACAACCAAACACTCTAAGACTAGATATTAGGCTGCAAAGTTTTCTTTAAAACAGCTGTTTATGTTATAATTTGCTGTTCATCACTTGTCACAATAATAAATAACAAACTATTGACAATTCATACCATTATTAACAGTGTAAAAAAGAGAGGATATAAGGTTTAAGGTTGTGGAATGTAACATGTCTTTCCTTAATATGGTATATATATAATACAGCAGATTATATAATTCTCAGCTGAGAGGTAATGAGCAGTTGTATTTAAGTAACAATCTTGGCTTGCTTAAAAATGAACCACATAGATCATGCTCTTACTGTCCTTGCTGTGTCCATTATCATATCCCAATCCACTTCACTTAATGTCACATCAGATCACTTACCAGCAAGATGGAGTATTTGAAGTGCTGATCATTTAGCAGCAACAATGCTCTTCAAACTTACTTACATTATCCCCTCATGCGACAAAGCAACAAAGGTTAATAGAAATGTGGAACTAATCCACGCCCAATTTCAGCATCCTGCACAGATGAAGTACTAGTTACAGTCTCATTGAACTATTGTCTGGTAGTGCCAAAAGCAGTCAAGGGATGACAACATAATTATTCCACTAAAATGCACATTGATTGCATTACACAAATGTGTTTTATGAAATTCTGCTATGGTACATTACATCTGTATCAAACTCGCCACAGAAGGGGTTAAAAATGTATAAGTTGAGTATAGTGCTTCTAATTCATTCACTATATCCAGCACAGCACATTAAAATTTCATGATCATTTTATAGTTGTGTTGAAACTGGATCCATGTACTCCACTTATGGTGTGTATGTATACATGAGACTAGCTCATTAATTGACAGTTATTAATGGTGGCAACTACAGCTGGGATCCATATTACTCAAATATTTACTGACACCATAGTTATATATGCAATGACATCTGTAAAGTTGTATCAAACATCACATTTCTAAAAGATTCAGATGATACTATATCACACTTCAAATCATTCAGACCATGAACTGTGTCATTGTCTTGTATTACAGCAATAAGCAAATTAATAAAACACTATATTTTGGGTACAGGATTGGTCCTATCCTAAGGCTAACAATAAGGTCAAGACACATTTTTTTCGACATAATAGGCAAAGCTGCTTTCAACACAGTAACCTAAGAACAGGGACCAATCCTATTTCCACAGACATAGTGTTGTATGAACTTATTATTTCACAAAGTGCATGAAGTGAGTGACTCAAAATATTGCATGGTTTCCTTTTTTAATTACATAATAACTGTGTTTTCTTCTGTGTCAGGAATCAAAGCTGGAATTGTCTATGTAAGTGTCTTACACTTCAGACTGCTCACAACTGCCTGGCAACATTGCCTGTCACTTCATGATTACCATGTTACAACATTACTTACTGGATTGAAATTGTATTTATGCAATATTTAAGCTGCAACATCATCTTCATTACTGGCCAGGAAGTATGTGCACTACAGGCACTTTCCAAATTAGTTTCATATGTTTATCAGAGCGACTAACTTGTGAATAACCACATGCTTTGACATTACTGCACCTTTAAAAATTAGCTGTTTGGAAGATCCAATAAATTTGAAATTGAAACCCCCACGTGAATCTGTCAGAGATATGTGTAAATTAAATTCCAGGCAGATATGATACAGTTCTTCCAAAAACTGAAAGTGGTTTTTCTGCATGATTACATCCTTCAGGCATGACATTTCTAATATTATGAATTTACTGCATTATTCTTCTAAATGCCAATCTTTCAAATTGTTCAAAAGGGCATAAAGTTATTCATACATAGTAACAGAGTTTGGTGTGTGTAAGTTTATCTAACCCAGTGACTAAAGCAAATGCATGTCCACATGTAACAAAGTGCTGGAGTTCTTCATTATTGTTGTTACCATGTTAGCTGTTGCATCAGGTATTCCTGTCCATCAAGTAACACTGAAATTCTCATTTAACAGTCAAAAAGGACGGCTCTGACCCATTGAATGTAAACCCTTTTTTGTCCAAAAGGGAAAATACTGTCCCAGTGTTGGCATTTATATGGAACAGTGCTCTGGCTGTAGCAGCTATGATTTAAAAGGATGTATGCTAATGGTAAATGTAACTTCACATCAGACTGAAAACTGCCACACTGAAAAACAATGTTTTTTCAAAGTCACTTAACATGGTGGACAAAAAATGTGATGTTTTATGCAGATATGTAACTATACATTAAATAAAATGCATTTGGAGAATTTTACTATGACTGAATGAAAAATTCTGTCATCTTAGGCACAGCTGAGTCCAGTGCACACAGGATGGAGGTTGATCATATGCTGCCAGCAAGACTTTTCATTTCATTGAAGATATAATGGCAGCTCTGAATGGCTTCCTAACTGGCAATGTGGTATTTGTTTACAGTGTCTGCCTGTTTAAAGCCATCCTGTTTAATTACATTAATTCATAGACTTCTGTTTTTTTTACTTAATGATAAAATGTTGTATGATATTCTCTTGATTATATTTACATTTTGAAATCAACATGAAATGTAGACAATAATATGCACATGATTGAAAGTTATGTCTTGTCTTTTAAAACAATTTGAAGTTCTTAAGATTGGCATTCCTTAGTTAGCAAGTCTCTACCTAGTGCATTTTGAAGTAAAGTGATTGAGGTTAAGAACGATCATGGACAGAAAATGAAGAAATCAAGTAAAACGCTATCAATATAGCAATTAACCTTGTGCTTGCTTCAGAGTCATATAATTTTGTACAAACATTCACAGACAATCAACAGCACTCCCTCCAACACATACCTCTCCCTGAATCCAATATGACTACCAACAGTACAAAATCTTCCAGGTGCATAGAGAAAAAAAATTTCTATGTACTCCTTGTTACACAAAGTCTGAAGGAAAACAGATAATCATGCAGAGACATGAATACTTTTGACCAGGCCTGCAACCATATGGTAGAGCAGTGATGACATGTAACTTGCACGTTATATGGCCTGCAAATATGACTCCACTACACCAGTCCTATTAATTTATGAAGCATATGGTTCATCAACAGCACCACAATTTCTTTTCTGTCTTTTATCTATATTATTTACACACACATGAACACACACAAGAGCTTTTGAAATATCTCTGAAAACTTAATTTAAGTCACAAAACCAGTCTTTTTGGTATATAGAAACATACTATGAAAGACCTTGTATTCTTTCTAAGTATTATACAATTGATGTTATTTTTTCAATACAACTGTTCATACCAACTGAGACACTCTACATAATTGTAAATATCTCTACTTGTGAGGGCACATAATGTGAGTTGGGATTAACATCAGCATACTGAAAGACACCAGTCTGAGAAGCGGTAATTTGCACTTACTCTACACGATGAACAAATTTTATATTGTGAGAGTTTAAAGTCAGAGAATTAGCTTTAAATATCCCAAGCAACTGCAGAATGGTTGTACTCGGATCCAGGGGTGCATAAATCCCAAGTACTAGGTCGCCATGGCAACGAATATTCTGTATATTGGCACCTATTATTCATGGGTCCTCACTGTGGAACTTGCTTTGTTACACTTCTGATGCCTAGCATTTTGTGGTGGCTCCTAGATTTTTTGAACATTTGTGCGCCCCTGCTCAGATAGATTCCGTAACTGCTTGTTTTCAAGGAGAATTTAAGTTCTGAGCAAAGGCTGCCAATAATATAGTTAGGGGGGAAATTCTCTCTTAGTCTGGTGAATTAGAATTCAGACTTTGAGGATGTTCAAGGCTGTTTTATAAATTGTTTTGCCAGCAGTTATTCAGCGTGGAATAAGAGAATGCTTAATGAACTGAAAAGGAGAAACTGTGTTCTATTCAAGGCATTGTCACCAACTGTCAGCACATCTGGGAGAACTGGGGTCAACCAGCGATTGTTGGTGCTGCTCTGAACTACCATACCTTTTGCAGACTTAAGAAGATATTTGTGATACAAAATGTAATCATACCTAAGAGACAAAAATCCGTTTCAATAGTCAAAAATATTCCAAAAATGAACTAAAGCAAACTAGTTCTCAAATCATGCCTGTCAATACAAAGTAGCAATACTTTTTTGGTTCAGCATTTGAACCATCAACTTAACCATTTAAAGCCTAGCAGTTACTTCATATAAATCACCAGTTTTAACATTCAAAATTTCTACATTCTGGCAACAGAATGCATTAATGTTTTATTGTTCCCGAAATGAACAGCAATTATGTACCTACACAGCACTGACTGGTCGGTTTTATAGCCAAACCTGACAGTCTTTACCGCAAGGTATGAACTGAATCTTTAAATATAATTCAGGTTAATTTTTACCTTTAAATGGCTGATAAGTTTCATTACTTAGTATTTTAATGCACAGCTGTATTATCACCATAATTGCTTTTGCTCTCCCACTGATAGCAACGATGATGTATTTTGCACAATTTTTCATATCTCAGCAGTCCCATGTTTGAATCTGAGCCCACAGATATTAACTCCACAGGATTTCTGTCGTTGTCTTCAAACATTCCAGACAAATGTTGAGATGGTACCTTACATCTGCTGTTCCTCTCTCAAGTTTCAGACTGGTCACTTCTCTTGTCCTCTGTTAACACAATTACCACCATGTCATCTACATAACATGTCCCTCTCTCAACTAGGCTCACTGTACCCTAAAGGTGGAGGCACAGTGCTTTTCCATGCAACACTTGCAACCACATACCAGGCTGCATGGTGAAATAACCCATAACACCATAATATAATAAATTCAACTTTGTCAAAACTTGAAATCTCATACAGTATGATACTGTATCTTATCATGCAAGGTTTCTGTAACACTGGGCAAAATATTTTAACTTTTTCACCCCCACAAAAAAGCACCTCTTTCTGTCTAAACTGAATGGCATTTCTCAATAAAGTTGTAACAAACAGTTTTCTTGTTACTGTGAACTTTAAATTATTATACTTTTCCCTGAAAATCATCCAAAATTTTCGTAAGTTCAGAGCAGTCTTCAAAATTGCCTGCTGATTCATGTTATTTCATAAAGACATCAAATAGCAACTCTTCCTGTTTCGTCGCAGGCATTTTACCACATTAACATACTGCTGGCTAATTATCAGTTATGATTTGAAGTACTCTGCACAGTTTTACCAAAATTGAGTGTCAACAGAATTATGTCATGCAAGACCTGAGATTTTCATATGTCCAGACTTGGCATCTGTGCTTAGAATGGTGAAGAAACCTTCTTCTGACTTCTATAAACAAAATGCTGTTTAGTAGTGCAATTAAAGAAAATGAAAGAATAAAAAATGCTAACATATTTTATGCAACAAAAATTTTTTTAAAATAAAACCATATCAAAGAAACTAAAATGAAGACTAAAGAACACAACAATAGACAAAACGTTAACATATGCATCAGAAACTTGGACACTAACATAGAGAGATAGAAAGGAATTGAACATTTTTGAAAGGAAAGTGTACAGAAGAATTTTAGGCCCAGTATATGAAAACTAAAAAGAAAATTGGAGAATATTAACCAGTTAAGAAATTTATGCAAGTGTTAAAAAACCTACTATACTAGAGACAATAAGGATAAATAGATTACGTTGGTTTGGGCATGTACAGAGAATGGAAGAAAATAGAATTCCCAAAATGGTATTATATATGAATTTGGGAACAACAAGATTGAGAGGTAGACCAAGAAATAGATGGCAAGATGAGGTGAGAGAGGATGGAAGAAT
>Ga0136643_10002661_pt1 | contig 23438 bp, 21 predicted proteins | sample TergutLab28metaG_FD_96883 | JGI IMG/M metagenome (GOLD analysis project Ga0136643, IMG submission 96883) | Labiotermes labralis P1 segment gut microbial communities from Petit-Saut dam, French Guiana - Lab288 P1 (version 3) (version 3) | ecosystem: Host-associated > Arthropoda: Insects >... | reverse complement strand
GTTCTGATTGACATGCTGTATTGTGCAAAATATTAGAAGTCAAAGTTAAGGCAACACACTTTAATCATATTTGAAGCACTTTCTGACCACAAGACACAGGAGAATTTTGTACTTTTTTTGATCGAAGTCATCCCGATGTGTTATGAAATATTATTATTTTAGAATTTTGTACAGTGTATTCTAGGAAACAAGTGTATCCCATGGAACACACAGTACAGTATTTAGTGACTTCAAACAGACCATAATCTCCTAATTTGAAACTTTTGTCTGTCAAACAATCTTGATAATCTCTTCCCTTTTCACACTGCATGTATAATTTGTTGAATTGAAACAGTTTTCTTAAATAAAATATAATCAACCAGAATGTATGTTGTGTGTCACAGTCTGGTTAACCATTTAAAGAACAGCGGTAACTGTTCATAACATAACACTATGTACTGTGTATTCTGCCCACACAGTGTATGATCCTTACAATAAATTACTGTTATTTCACTAACAACATAAATTGGTTTGTCTTTGTAAGGGGATATGTTGTGTACTGTGGGATTTGGGGAGTGAGTCTGTATTATTTGTACAAACTGCAGACCTCACATGTTTAATTCAGACATTGATGCCGCAGGTAAGCTATGGTGAGCTCGACTGGATGACGGAGCAGCTGGCCATAAAACTGCGCCATCTTGGTGTTAAGAATAATGTCGTGGTTGGAATACTGATGGACCACTGCCTGGAATACGTCATCAGTTACATCGCCATTCTGCGAGCAGGTTTGCACGTCATGTAGCATGTTAGGTGCTATTCATAGGGAAAGGAGACAAACAGCTTTTATGGAGACCATGTCTGACTGACTGACTGTCTGTCTGTCAGTAACCTTGCATCAGCGACTAAACCGTTTGTCAGATTTTTATGAAATTTGGCTTTATATGAAAAGATGATGAGCCAGCACAAGTTTAATGGAAATAGGGTCAGTTGCAGATTCCTCATTTATTGCCTAGTCTGGGTGAAATGCAGTGCAACAGAACTGCACACGATGTCGTTAAGTTTTGAGTGTTGTGAGAGTCGGCACATGAAAATCTGTGCTTTCCTTGTGGGAGCAAACAGAATTACATTTATGTGTTTACCATAAAACTGCGTAACATTTTGAGAGGAAAGAATGCCTTGGTAAGGTCTCTTTACTGTGGAGTACATGATTTTCAGTCTTGTTATTTAGCAGAATCCAGTGAAATTTGCATGGCTGTTGCTGAACTCAGCCATCTCTTTGGAAAGCTTTTGTCTGCTGCTTCTCACAATGCAGTGCAAATTGTGATAGCTTTCATTTGCTGCTCCTCACAGTACACTTCATGTTGTAACAACTTCCAGCACATTATTTTCTCCAAGGAGCCAGGGTAGTTCAGTTAGCCTGGTGACTAGATTCTGAGCTGTAAGACTGGGGCTCATTTCCCAGTAGGAATAAAAGTTCCTTTCTAAAGGCCTGAAGTACCCATAACATGGACCTGTACACTGACCTGCGTTTCACTGAAAAAATTAGAATTGCGTGGAATTATACCTCTACTGATATGTACATATGCATGGCACAGTGCTTAATTAAGCTTCACCATAGCTTTCAGTTTCTTATGGGCATTCTATAGACAAGAAATTTACATGCTGTAACTCATATGTGTCTAGGAGGGGCGTACATGCCCCTTGAGGTGTCCTACCCCCTTACACTACTTCAGTCTGTTCTGGAGGATGCTAAGCCTGTAGCTGTTTGCACCAAAATGCAGTTCTGTGAACGTCTGACTGGAGCCTCAACAGTGCCAGTCCTGTTAGATGCCAAATGGCTGGACAGAGTGCAAGAAGAAAACAGCCAGCTCACTGCATTTGAGCACCCTGTTCAGGTGTCACTGGATGACATGGCATACACTGTCTACTCATCTGGGACCACTGGCAAACCCAAAGGTAAGGGACAAGGGGTATGTTTTGTACCATAGTGACTGCCTGTGTCTGACAGTGGTACTTCACACTGAAGTTGCTGGTGGTCTGCTGTCTGCTTTCTGGGTGCGTGCTGTCTTGATGTAAGTTGTAAGGTCTGCATGATGTGTTCCTTGTTGCATATCCATAGAAATAACAGTGTGGGAAGTCAAATCTCTCTGGGTGTATGTTTCAGTTTGAGAACCACAGTATGGATTTTATTCCTACTGACTGTTTAAGACTATACCATTGCAGGGCACTCCAAACTATACTTTTTCACTTTCCTACAGTTGTGAGGTAGAAGAAGCACTAATGCAACTTTGGAAACGAATAATGAATCTTCAAGCTGCAAGACATGTACGTGGGCATATCCAAAAGTTCCCGGACTGATCTAGGAAGTGTGTCATCCCCGCTGTGTGTTTGAAACTTGGAAATTGTGTATAGTCAAACACAACTGTATCACATAGTTGTATTTAATGGCTAAATGGACAACTACATGTTTCGGCCCGTACTGGCCATCTTCAGGTTTTCTTAAGAGAACTGGCTTAGGATCTTACTATATGTGTGCGCAATGCATATAGTAAGATCCTAAGCCAGTTCTCTTAAGACAACCTGAAGATGGCCAGTACGGGCCGAAACATGTAGTTGTCCATTTAGCCATTAAATACACCTGTGTGACACAGTTATGTTTGACTATATACAATTTCCAATTTCCCGGACTGTGTCAGTAACAAACTATGTGCTTATGTTTGTTACATGTCTTTTTTGTCCCTTTGCAAGTAATCCCCTTCTGAGTTTATAAAACAGGTCCAGCTTTTCTGCTGCTACTGGGAGCACCACTGGACCTAATGTTTTGGACTGACATGTGGGGTGGTCGGCGATTTGTCTTGTAATGCAGGGACATTCTGGAAACAGCACCCTTGTAGCTGCATTTTTATTCCCCAAAATGGAAGAAATCACAAGGATCCAAATCAGACATTAGGTGGGTGGGAGGCCACAGCCATGTTTTAGCAGCCACATATTGCCTATGCTTCTGCTTGTCAGTGAGGAACTGAAGTACAGACGTCATGGACAGAGATCCTCCACATATTCAAGTCCTCCCCCCAGAATTTTTTGGCATGTTCCAAATAGGTGGCCTAACCTTCCAGTGATCTCTAAAATGGTACTTTGTCATTCTTATTTTACTTACTTACTTTCTCCACGTTTTTGTCTGTGTGACCCGTGCAGGGACAACCTGGTTGCTCGCAACTGTCTACTGCAAGTTTCGACAAGTTTAAATTGAGAAAAACATTTGCAAGTCTGTGTTCTTCTCATGGCATCAGCAAAAGCTGCCGTGAATGTTTCATGTATCTCTGATGCAATTTTCCCAAGTTTGGACCAGAACTTAACACAGATTTCTTGTTCCTATAAAGCACCCATTAGATATCATGGATTGCACTGGAATGAAACAAAAAGCACTGGACATTGATATTAAATTGGGTCCTGAAGGAAATTTTTGTGACAGGGTGAACTTGTTTGAACAGGGTCATGACATGGTATTGGTGTTCATTGTGTTCTTTTGTGATACTGCCATTAGGTCACAGTATACACTGGTTGGTGAATACTGGTTTGAGAAGGGTGTTGGAGGAAATGCCATAGTTGTCATACTATATGTGCAACATATAAAACATTAAATGTGTGATCATGTTGAAAATTGTTATATGTAGTTAGACGTGAAGGAGCGTAAAGACACGAGATGTAAATCTTTTCAAACCTGCTGCATTTGAGATTGTATTTCTGTGCATGATGTTTTATTTTAGTCTTCTAGGCACGTTCACAAAATTGCAAAAAAGCGACTTTAGCTTCGTCGTGTCCATCCGTCCATCTGTCTGTCCACATGGAAAAACTCGGCTCCCACTGGATATATTTTCAAGGAATTTGATATTTCAGTATTTTAGGAAATCCATTGGTAAAATTCAAGTTTCATTAAAATCAAGTTTTATTAAAGTCTGTAAAGAATAAAAGGTACTTGCTTGAAAACCAATGTACATTTATGATCATATCTCGCTTAATTCTTCATGGAATGAGCAAAGTTTCAGACAAAAGTTGTAGGAAAAATTAAAACACATATTTTGCATTCAATAACTTTTATTTCAAAAACCGTACTATTTGTGAGATAATGTGCAAAAATACTGTAGAGCTGGGCAGGTCACAGATGGCAGTATGGCGCATGTGCATTGGATGATGGATACCTAAGGCTACAAACTTACACTCAGAATATATAATACTTAATGCTTTTCCACTGCAACAGTGATTGTATGCATGCACCTCAATGTTACATTATACAGGGTGATCAAAAAGTCTCTGTGCGCCTGACGATTACAGTACATGGTACAGGTGCACAGAGACTTTTTGATCACCCTGTGCATACGTTGCCTGTCTTGTTTGTTTGCAACAATGATTGTAGCATTTTAAACCTCAGCATTAATTTATGTACCACCTACTTTAAGACTGAAATCTCTACATGTTGCACACATAGAGTATTTGTGTGTTCTCTGTGATTCTTGCAATAACCACCAATTATATTTTTGTAGACATTATTCATGTTGGTTTTTATGATGTTAATGCAGTGTGTTTTCTGCAATGTATGAAATAAACTTTTATGTGTTTCTAAGTAAACTTTGGGCTTCGGAATGGTTTGAGGAAAATAATTGCTGTTTGTCAGGTATTCAGTGTCCACACCGAGGTGCTGTGTTCTCCTACTACTGGCGCCATGTTGCATACCCGTATGGGGAGGAGGAGCGAGAGGCCTGCAATGTGTTCTTTGTGTGGGAAATGCTGCGTCCTCTCTTGAGAGGTGGGTCTGGTAGAATCTGCTTTTCTTGTTTGACGATGATGATGATGATGATGATGATGATGATGATGAGTCTTAAAATCTGGACATTTTGTTTGCTAGGAGAATGTGCATTGTGGTACAGATTTCAGCTTCCAAGTATTGTTTGCAGTAAATACAACTCAAACTTGACTTCATGTTTCTCAAGGGACCATTTAAAATGAATGTAAAATCAAGGAAATTATGAAACCAAAGAAATGAAAGTACATGTTACCCCTCAACATTGAATTTGTTAAATTAGCACTCTTACATCAGAAGTGAAATCTAGTTCAGTCTATTGCATTATGCAATAGACTTTTATAATACGTTTAATTATGATTGCAAATCACATTTCCTACACCCATATTTGTACAAAATTTCCCCTGTGTTTACTGAAGAGGAAAGAATTTTAGAGGTTAATACAGTGTGTTTCTGCTGTCACTGTTCTGAACAGTGCAGCCATCACAGGATGTTGTAGGAGATGCAGGCTTTGTGTGCAATAAATCTACTATGTACAGTGAGATGTTAAAAGGAATGCCCCATATGAGTAGGTCTTATCTTGGTGAATGGCACTGTATGGAGCGAACGAAGTTTCAACATGTTGTTCACATGACAGGAGTATCACTGTATATCATCCCAGATGATGTGATATACGATCCGCCACAGCTGGTCACGTTTCTCACAGAGAATCGCATCACTCGCATGGTCTTCACTCCGTCTTTACTGCAGGCTGTACTGGAGTTCAAGGGTCTGGATCTCAACAAGGCTTTCCAGTTCATGAGGTATGTATGTATGCCAGACATACCTGATGTAACCTTAGTCTACGCATACCCTTGTGACAATATATAAAATATATTAACACATTGCCGTTGGGCTGGTCTTTTAATTAAATACCCCCTGGTGACCGGACGTTTTAAACGCTTTTAATGTTCATTCCCATAATATTTTGCAGGCTTATCGTTCTAAAGTAAGGTTCAAGAGCGGTCTGTCTGCTTGTAACTTGAGATGCAAACATCCTGCAAGAAGCTGACAATGACCTTGAAGCGATCAGTGTGTCAGACCAGCTCGAAAATGCGCGTGTTGGACGTCGTGTAAGAAAACGCAGAAATGCGGGGCCCGTCAACAATGCATGGGTGAGCAATCACACATTTCTGCGTAAGCCGACGGCAATGTGTTAAAATAAACTGTCAATACAACTAAAATTTTTTATCGCCAGTATTTACTATTCATTACAACATGTTGAGCCAGCTTGGCCATCCTCAGGTAACAAAAAATACCAAATACTTGGGAGGTTAATGGAACTTTAAGTCCTACAAAAAGAAATGAGATTTCATTTTTACATAAAGATAGGATCTTCTTGGATGTGCGCTGTGTATTTTCACAGATGGTTACTACTATTTTGGAGAAATCTGCTGCCTCCATCATTGTGGAAGCAATGTTGGTTTCCATCTGTCAAACTATGAGATGTCACATCCAGGGATACTTTAACCTTGACAATGCCATAGGATGCTGATGTGTGTAACACACTCAGGGTAGGTTATTGCACATGTGACAGGCAGGTGTGGCTGTGTGGTGAAGTGGTGACGGTGGCTCTGAAGGACCGGTTCACTCAGTTATTCCCACATATTCAGCTCTTGAACCTGTACAGCATTTCAGAGTGCCATGACATCACCTGTTCTGGTAAGTTTATCATTATCATATGTCTTGCAGCTTTAGGCCTAACTGTATCATTGTTGTGCTTCATGACAAGTTCCTTGGTTCAACAGCCCAGTGGCCAGCCATCCTCTCTCAGATTTCCCTCAGTTCCTGTATGCCAGGGTGTGAGACTCAGTTTCTCACAGAACTGCTGATGAGCACACTACTGTCCTTCAGAACACCAAGAACCACTCACCTGGCATAGTGTCATATCGCAGAAGATCTGAATCCTCATTTGCCAGGATATCAGGCCTGTCTTAACCTTTTAAAGACGAAGCGCAGACTGCTTAATTTAAAGACCCAGTTCATACTGCGCAGTAAACACTTTTCATTTCAGTTATAAAAACCAATCAGTTTATGCTGTAAGTAGCACAAGTTGCTGTTTGTTCTCAGATAAATACAAAACACTTAAATACAGTGTGGCAGAGCATACAATTGTTGAATGTTAAACTTGTTGGTGCATCATGTAACCAGTAGGCTTTAAAAGGTTAAATATGCCATGAACACTTCCTTTCATTGGTCATCCTAGCATCCAATGCTGTGTAGCCTGAGATACTGAAACCATTGCTAAGTGCAGTATGGTATGTACACAGATGTGTTTCCTGTGCAGATCTGTCCCTTGGGAAGTTACCTGTGGAGCCGCTCAAGTTCTGTCCTGTAGGAAAACTGCTGCCTGGAGTGCAGGTTGTCGTGATGGATGACAACATGACTGTGCAGCCCACTGGTGTCAGAGGGGAGGTACACGTCACAGGGCCGTCACTTTCTGTGTTTGATAGTCTTACTGTGAAGTGAAACAAGCAGCACTTTACAGCATTCATGGGTTGCTGTAGGCTTTAATTTTAAAGAAATGCTATAACTTACAGATAATTATGTGAGAACTGTGTTGTGTAAATTAAAGTTGTTCCATTGTGTGCCATTAAGGCGTACGGGTAAATAGTGGTACAGCTCCACTCATTCTTCAGCACTGCACTAAACAGGGTGAGCTTTTGGCTTCATGTCCAGGTGTCTTTACCCTGGGGGATAAACCCCACTACCCATCCAATAGGAAAGTAGGTGGTGCCCAGAACTTCTCTGGACATTTGCAGAAGAGAAAAATGTCTTGCCCTTGCCAGAATTGAACCATAAATTCTCAGTCATCCATCCAGTAGCGTGGTCACTATATCAAATGCACCTTCCCAGCTCCCCTGTTTCTTATTCGTTTATATCATTGGCCATTAATTAGAGTGACATATTTCTCATGCATTAATTGATAGTGACATTTCTTTAATCTGCTGTGACTCAGTTCCCACACTCTCATTTGTCTTCTTGCTTAAAGACAAGGTGCCTTTACACTTCATCAGGTCTTTTTACCACTTAAAGTACAGTGGTAGCTATGTATACCACACTCTTTAGCATTCATAAACACAGTGTATGTGTGTGTTTGTATGGTCCTTGTAACAAACATTGACATCCCTACACAGCACTAACTGGATGGCTATCTTAATGTACTCATAAATGGACTGTGTGCTCTGTGAAGTAGGAACTGGAACATTATGTATGATTTAGATGCACTTTTGACTTTCAACTTAGTGGGTTAGTCACCAGTCTTTTGTTGCAGAACCTGGGTTAGGGCCCACGTCAGTCCATATCAGATTTGTGATGGATGAAGTGGCACTGAGACAGGTTTTTCTCACAGTGCTTTGGTTTTCCCCCTGTCAATATCATGTCACCAGTTCTCCATACTCATCATCTATGTGCTGCTCTTACCAGAAGGACAAATGGGAAAAGCCTGGGAATCTTCAAACAAAGCATTGCTCTTTTGGATGTCAAGAGATCCTTGAACAGAAGAGTACTTTTGTAGTGGAGATCAGACAGTTCTCACTACTGTGAGATGTCAACTGCTTGTGTGTATTGTTGTTAGTTGTCTTGTGTGTATTGTTGTAGTTGTCTTGTGTGTATTGTTGTCATCTTATGTGTATTTGTTGTACACTGTGTGTGTTGCTGTTTTTACTTTAGATGCCGGATTGCTGGCTAGAAGTCAGTATTCGGAAGATCCTGCGACCGGCCACCTCAACACAGGTTTTTCTTGGTTTCCCTGTGCCTAAAAGCAAATGCTGAGATGGTTTCCAAGATTCCAAGTTGCCACTACATGCTTCTCATGTAGCCCTCCCAACTTAAATTTATTAGTAAACAATTTCATATTTTGTATACATGTAAATTAATCACTGCCACCAGGTGACAACCCAATTGCAGTTTATTATTATTATTATTGTTATTATTACAGATATATGTTAAAGGACCAACGCTTGCAATTGGCTATCTGAACCGACCTGAACTGAATGCTGAGCGGTTTGTTACTGTGCCGGAGCATGGCCGACTGTATCGAACAGGAGACTGGGGCTATGTTCTCAGTGACGGGAGCCTTGAGATATGTGGCCGCTGTGACTCCATGGTTAAGATACGAGGTTACAGCATTGAGATTCAGGTTCGTTAAACACTGAAAGTGTGACATCAAGATGGGTGCCAGTATCTTGGAGGTATGTGCTGACCCCATAAAATGACACCACATTCCAGGATATCGCAGTTTTAACTACAAGTTAATTTGTTTAATGATTCTGTATTTTTGCAAAGTTTGTACTGATACTGTGACAAGAAGTCATATATATATATATATGGTGTATGTAATGCTTCTGTTTGTTTGCCTAAGGCACTGGTCACTAACAGAAGTTTAAAAAGTGACTGTATATTTTCCCTGCCCATGCTGTAATACTGTACAAGGGTTGTGGCTGTATTGCTCCATGTATTCTTACCCTCAGCACTTCATAGAGGTGAGTGAGTGGTCAGCTTCACACTCTGGCCGCTTTAGGTTTTATGCAGTGCTGCTGCCTCATTTGTGTGTGCTATGTAGTGTGATGTAATCAGATGACTATAAGGGATGAATTGGGAAGGATGTGGAAGGAAGCAGTTATTGCATGTGTTAAGTGACTAGGTTCTGTTTCTTTTTAGTCTAAATATCATGCATAGATGGAGGGATAGTTTATTTATTCTGGAACAAACATGGTCAGATAAGTAGAATATTTTACACACCACAATTTAGAGTAGGTATACTGTGTTTGTCATTGTTATTGTTGTTAATGTTTTATATAGTTATGGTGGCAGTAGCTCATACTGCATGGTGTTAAAGGACAATGTTCAATGGTAAATAATCAATTGGAAGATCTGATGAAAATAGCATAAAACTTAACCTGGACTGCTGGTCAACAGTAAAGATTTCAGAACTGGGGCCTACCAAATACAAAGCCCTTGACTGCAGTGTTTGGTTTTGAATATTTAGAGAGCTTCACATGTGGTGTGTCGCACATTAGTGGAATTTACGGGACTTACAGACCGCAAGTGTTGTATGTTTTTATGATGGTACCATCTGCAGGCTGTAGAGGCAGCACTGTTGGAGCTCCACATTGTCAACACTAGCTGTGTTGTGGTGGAAGGTGATGAGGGTCGTGACAAGTTCCTGGTGGCTTACATTGTGCCTGAAGGCAAGACATCTCAGAAAGAAGTGCGAGCTGCCCTCAAAAAGAGGCTGCCACTGTACATGATACCGTCCATATTTGTCTTTCTCGAGAGGCAAGTAACACAGCTCTGTAGTTAGCATTTTATTTTGTAATATTTTTTGTTTACTTAATGCTTTCATCACTGAAGCTTATTTAATAACAACAGTAAAGCTCACCCTCTGCACACCATGAAGGCATGTGGCCCATCTAGACATTTTCAAGAAGAAAAAAATCTCTTGCCCACGCCAATAATTGAACCATGCATCATCCAGTCTGTAGCATAATCACTGCACTGACTGAGCTATGCCAGCTTCACATCTAAATAATAGCTCTATTTACACGTCAGTGCCTAGCTCACAGTAAATACCTTGCATTTGCATTACCAAGGCCAGCCTGTTAATTCTGTGGAGGTAAAAAATTGCATTGCATTGTAAGAATCACACAAAACACATCAACACACTGTGTGTGTAAGATGCAGAGTTGATGGGTTGTTATAGCATATTTAGAGGCTGTATTAAACTAAATGACAGTGCAGTCTTAAAGGCCCATCAACTGTACCTTTTACAGCCTGCCTATACTGGAGTCATCAGGGAAACTCGACAAGAAAGCTCTACCCAGAATGTCAGTGACAGGTGATGTCAATTCTGACAATCTAGATGATCCGGAGTTCACACCATTCGAGCGCAAACTGGCTGCCATCTGGTGCAGGGTGTTGAAACTGAAAGCCATTGATCTACATGAGAACTTCTTTGATCTTGGAGGGTAAATACCTGCATTGTTGACAATGTTGCAACATATGTATCTGCACTGTGGAGAGTGTTGCAACATTCATCCTATGGCTGAGTCAATACCTACCCTATGTCCTCTTCACTGTGCTACCATAGCTCAGGCAGTGAGTTACAAAGGCCTAAGTTCTGTACCAGGACAGCAGGACAGTCAATGTGACATCCATACTAGACAGACAGGTACTGGGACAGGTTTCTGTTACAGAACTTCTGTTTTATCCTCTTAGTATCATTTCACCAGTGGTCCATACATATTGCGCAACAAATGCTGGTACAGTACATTACAGTACCAGTGTGCTAGTCACACTTCACTGGTACAACTCAACAAAGAGCACACACATAACAACAGTACCAAAGGACTAGTCACTCTTTGCTGCTGCAAGTAGACAAAGAGCATGCACATAACTGTGCACACATTCTGGAGCTGCGTTTGTCAACATCCCCTTCCTTCTTCCTTTAGTCAATTTCTTTTGAGATCGCAAGCCCATATAACTGTGAATATTTTGTTGTTTATTGTTGTAAACAGCCTGATGATGGCCATATTGGCCAGAACTTATTGCTGATTGTGTGTTAAAGAAATAAAATTGTTGTGTCTGGACTGGACATATTATATTTCTGATTATTTTTATCCTTTAATTTTCTGTCTTCATTATTATTATAACATTTAAAATTTTCAATGTGGTACGGATTCATAATGTTCTCCCAGCAGTGTTGATCTGGGATGTGATGTGATGCTACATCATTTGGGTGTGTAGTTCATGTCATTTCAAAGGCACTATCTACCAAATTACATGCATGTCGCTTTACAGAGGACTGTAATCTGAGTATTCAAATAATTAAGAACCTCAAGACTTACATTCTTGTGTTCCTTTCCAGACACTCACTACTTGCCACACGCCTAGTGAGTGAGGTGAATGAAGAACTGGGCCTTGAGCTCAGCATATCAGACATGATGCAGCATTGCACACTGCAGTCCATGGCAAGCTTTATTGAGAACCCAACAGTTAAGAAGGCTGGTGTTAACCTTGACCTACAGGCTGTGGTAGACGTGCATTCACAGGACAAGGCTCCGTGAGTTGCTTTGTTATATTCTAGGAACTGTGATAGGCATGAATTCACAGGACAATGATCTTTGAGTTGCTTCATTAGGTCCTAGGTATTGTGGTAGCCATACATTCACAGTACAAGATTCCATGATTTGTTCTGTTACAGTGTGTGGGCAGTGACACAGATGCATTCATAACACATGGCACTGTGTCTACAGCTGCATACAGTAGGATCCTGATTCCTGTCAAGTTTAAGGTTTTGACTGGCCATCGTATGTAAGGTCTGCATGCTACCAGAAACATACCTACTGAAAACCACACTTCTGCTTCATATTAAGAGTGTCTTGGAATCCAAACTTGGCTTAGAGGTTTCATATACTGCCTTAGGTTTCTTGCAGTTATGTACCTTCATTCCTTCCATCCAGTTCATCATTTGAAGTCATCCAACCACACGCCACATAATTTCAACACTTAATAGTATGTTACATAACAAACAATGTTTGTGTCACAGCACTTAATGTATTTCATACAAAATAGGTTCTCATTGTAGGTTGGACGTACACCTGCAAGCATTCTGGCGTTCATTTCAGTTGTCCAGCTCTGTTTGGCGTCATGACAGAGTTCTCTTGACAGGAGCAACAGGATTTGTTGGTGCATTCATTCTTAAGGAACTGCTGCAAAATACTGAGGTGTGTTTTTGGTGGGAGCTGTCACCATAGACATATTTTGTGTACTCTCCATGCATGCTACATGCATTCTTACTGTGATTAAGTAGAAAATAAAGATCATGGGGAGTAATAAATACACAAAACTTGGAATGAGCAACCACAAGGAAAGAGACTGACGTTAGATATTAGATTATAATATTAAAACAGGTCATAGAGAGATATAGATTTGGAGGATGGGTCAGCTGGTTCTTAATGTGAGTCACTGGTCTTTTGTGACCACAGTGGTGAACTTGTAGGTTGTGTAACTTAATTTTGTGATCAGTTGGATCACTGTCAGCTTCACAGTGTTACCCTGGAGTTTATTTAGTTAGTTACTTGTAAATAAATAGAAATAAGAAAGGATTTTAATGATTAGTGTTTTGCCATGTACCTCATATAACATTTTCAGAAGGAACCATCGAAGTACACAACGGTTAGCAGCAGTACCTGTTTTATTAGAGCTACTGCTTACTGTGGTCCTAGTATAATCACTACCAAACAGAAGCATGTGAGTTTGTATAGGAGATTACATAGGTTTCTCTGTATTACCTGAGTTACATAATGCAATAAAATATATCTATTGCTTCTCCTGATAACGGTCATGTAAACACCAAAACATGTCCCAGTTCTAATAAAACAGGTATTGACAGTAATCTCTCCCACCCTCCCCCCCCCCCCCCCCCCCCGCCTGTGGCACTGTGGCCCAACATGGGCCATGGCCTCCTCATTCTTGAGGTTTCTAGATCACACACAATGATGCATCACAGTCAGTAGGATTCCTCTGGACGCGAGATTGGTGCATCGCAGAGACCTCTACCTGACAACACACAACAAACAGAGATCCATGCCCCCACAATCTCAGCAGGCGAGCAGCCGTAGACCTACACCTTAGACCACGCGGCCACTGGGACTGGCATTGCCAGTAATCAGGGGTGCACAAATCCTGGGTACCAGGTCACACAGGCAACTAAATTTTTATAATGGTGAATCCTCAGTATGGAATGTCCTTCATGTCAGCATTCTGGCACATCAAATTTTGAGATAGCTCCCAAATTTTTTGGACTGTTTGTGTGCCCCTGCTATTAATCCTTGTGAGCACTTCAGTGGTTTTTTTGAACGAAAACTAATGTGTGTCAGTTTTGATCTACATTATGATGTGATGCCACAGTTTCTGTGATTTACCTTCTTCCTCACAGTGAATGTTCTGTCATGTTTTTAGACAGTAGTATACTGCCTTGTTCGGGAGGCGCCTGGTGTGACGGCTGTAGATCGTATTCACTGCTCACTACAAAAGTATGGCATTGCAGAATTTGAAAAGGAGTTGGAACGCAGGATTGTGCCCATAAGAGGTACAGTATGGCAACAGAGCATTTTCTCATGTATAGTGTGACAACAAAGCAATTGCTCATGTACAGTATGGCACCAGAGCAGTTTGTCATGTGCAGTATGGCAACATATTCATTCGTCTATCAGCAACATAGAAACATAGAAACTTAGCAGGTAACAGCATCATTAGGTAACACATCTAAAAAGGATCTCCATTACGAAGACAAATCAGGTACTGCTCTTTCAAGAAATACTGAATAATATTTCTGAGAATCATGTTAAACATATATATTTTCTCCCTGGGCAAAGTTTAAGAGTGTTTCAATGTTAGAGCAGCTGTTACTTAGAGTTAGTACTGTGCTTTAAATGGTTAAACAATTTCTGTATCAGGCGATGTCTCTGTGCTGAACCTTGGACTTCGTGAAGAAGATTACGTATACCTCTCGTGCGAGATCAACTCAATTATCCATGCAGCTGCTACTGTAAACCTTGTACACCCATACCACGCCTTGTACCGTGCTAATGTACTGGGAACACAGAACATCCTCACTTTTGCTATCAAGCACAAGATAAAGCCTGTACATTACATCAGGTAAGATGACCAGCCTGTAGACTATTTACCAGTGTTTTACCGTTCAAAAGGTGTCCCTGTGCATGCCATGAAGGTGTATGGAGGAATGGAGTCACAGTTGTACTTAATTTGTAGCCTCAACACTGTAGGGAGGTGAGTGAAGTGGTCATTGTCATGCCTTGGTTGCTTTACCCTAGGGAAAGAAGCCCCAATACTCAATAACAGACGTAGCTGGGTGGGCCCCAGAGTTGATCCAGATGCTGTAGAGAAAATAAAAATCTCATTCCCTTAATTTCTTGATTGTCCAATCCGTAACATAGTCACTGTACTGAGTGACAGAATGACTGTGATGCGTTGAAGAATAAAAAATTAAATTGTGAGCACTGCAGTTCCTTTTGAGAAGCTGACTGTCGCTCAGCTAGTCAAAAACTTCCCCATTTTACATTGAACTCAAAGGTACATTACCATGAGGGTGCATGTCTTCTGGAATGTGATGATGTGTCATTGGCTGAGGGGTTTCTGACATTTTGAAGGTTCGTGACACCCTCAACATCAGGGTCAAACAGTGCTTGACCCTGACAATGAAGCCTGCCATCTTTCTAAATGTCAGAAACCACTTAACACCGCTTGCATACTGACACAGTGACGCATCTCAAAATGTCAGGAACCACTTGCACAGTACACAGAATCACATCTCAAAATATAAGGAACCACTTGCACAATGACACAGTGACACTTCTCAAAATGTCAGGAACCATTTTCACAGTGACACATTGACACTTCTCAAAATGTCAGGAACCACTTTCACAATGACATAGTGATGCTTCTCAAAATGTCAGGAACCACTTTCACAATGACATAGTGATGCTTCTCAAAATGTCAGGAACCACTGGCAGTGTCACATCACAAAATGTCAGGAACCACTTGCACAGTGACATAGTGGCACAACTTAAAATGTCAGGAACCACTTGTACAATGACACATAATCACATCTCAAAATGCCAGGAACCACTGGCAGAAAGGTGCAGTGTCACATCACAAAATGTCATGAACCACTTGCACAGTGACACAGTGCCACAACTTAAAATGCCAGAAACCACTTGCACAATGACACAGAATCACCAAAATGTCATGAACCACTTGCACAATGGCACAGTGTCACATCACAAAATGTCAGGAACCACTTGCACAGTACACAGTGTCACAACTTAAAATGTCAGGAACTATTTGCAGAATGACACATCTCAAAATGTCAGGAACCACTTTGACAATGACACAGAGTTACAACTCAAAATGTAAAGAACCACTTTACACAATGTCTCAGCATCACAACTCAAAATAACTGAATCTTTGGCCATACCAGATTCAGAACCTCAATTCTCATGTACTCAGTAGAGCCAACCACTAGCCCCTACGCCCTTGCAACCCACATCCTCTCAACCTTTTTCTGTAAGATCAATTTTTATTATTCTGCCATATATACCTAGGTCTATTTGTCTGTCCTTGTAGATTTCAGTTGATGGAGGAAGCCACATCCTACTGTTAACAGGGTTCACAAAAATCTTGTCACTCTGAATTTGACGTGTATTGTTTGTTGTAGCACGAATGCAGTGTTTCCTGATGGTTTAAAAGGCTGTACAGAAGATGCCAACATGATGTCCTATGCTGAGAAACTGCACAGTGGCTATGCACAGACCAAGTGGGTGGCAGAGCAACTGGTGCTGCATGCACAACATAAAGGGCTTCCTGCTGCTGTGTACAGGTACTTGGCTGTCAGAGAACTGCACAGATTATTTGTTAGAACAGACAAGGATTAAGTTTCCTGCATATGCATTTCGGGAGACACACGTGGCCTCCAGTCCTTTGCTGTATGTACTGCAGATTTTGTGTTTTGAAAAGCCAACATTCCAAGGTTTTAAATGGTATATTGAAAGAACATCAGTCCATGGTTTTAAATGGTATATTGAAAGGATATCAGTCCATGGTTTTAAATTGATATTTGGAAGGATTTCATCTTCAAAATTTTATTTCAGGAAAACGTAATTAAGTGATACCATGGGGTAGATTTTGGATAAAAAATTTTATGGATAAATAATAAACCGGTGATGAATTTTGTAAACATTGTCTTGATGCTTAGTTAATCATTTCAACAAGACTGGAGGTACAGTTCCATGTATTCTTAACCTTGGCTGCATTTGTAGGTGATGACCAGTCAGTGTTACAACCCGTTTGCTGTACCCCCAGTGATGTACCATCAAAGAGCTTAATGTGGACTGTGAGGAGATGTAATGCTTGAATTCCCAAAGGCTTATTTTTAGTAGATGTGGAGGTGTCTGTCTGTGCAGGGATCTGACTGGAGATCAAACGCCATGCACACTGAATTAGAGTCTTAATGTGAAGACTGCCAGTTCTGTTGTTTGATTGTATTTTATTTAGTGGCATGCTAGTAGCTAAGATAATAAAATGTGCATCTTCAGAGTAATTTGTTAGCTCTGTTTCATCCAAGGTAAAACCCACAAGAGATGTTTGCATGGCAAACAGCTTGCTGCTGTATGTAATTTTAGGTTTTCAGTGGTGAATATCATGACTGCATTCTTCAGGGATGTGATGTCATGTGGTGCTGTAGATACTTAACATATCTGAGGAATGTTCTGGGTCCCTCATGTGTTGAAAAGGAGGAAGTAAGCACCTACCTGCTGCATGGTGTCACATCTCAGAATGCTGCAATCTTTGGATATTGATGCATTTCTCATGTTTACTGTTTATTTATGTAGGTGTGGCAACGTTGGAGGATCACAGCAGGAGGCAAGTTGGAACGAATCAGATTTCACATTGCTCATGTTACAGGGTTGCCTGTACATGCAGATGGCTCCAGAAATCGATTGGCAGGTTTGTAGGCCTTGTGTTCCTCTGGTGATTGTTTGTGTGCTTTTCCAGTAGCTTTGCTGCTGTTTGTAAGATAGTGGACAGCCTGATCGTGAATGTGTATAAAAATTGTACATTGAGAATCCTCGAATGCCATTGGAGGATCACAATTTTGGTGGTAAAGGATAGAATCATGCCCTATTACCAGAGAAGAAGTAGGATGTAGTTGTTTAAGAAGACAATACATTACATTAGAGGGTTAGATTATGTCTCACCATTTGTCAGATGCTAAGCATGGATATTATTGTTACAGATTGAGTTGACACCAGTTGACTTTGTAAGCAGAGTGATTGTGGGGCTGTCACAGGATATCCTGCAGTCTGCAGGCAAAGTGTTCCACCTTGTCAATCCACATACCTTGGACTGCCGGTGAGTATGATGCAGCACTGCCATTGCAGCAGCATGTGTCAGTGTGCAGTACTGGCACCTGTTTAATTAGAGGGAGGAGAGGGGACAAAACCTGGCCTTAGGTTTGTCTGCTTTGCTTCAAGGGTACTGCCACTCTGTCTTTCGGTATGTTATCTAATGATGCTGTCAGTTGCGGTGATTATGTGACTCTGGTTGTGGATGAATGACCACCTCTGTGGTCTAGTGGTCAGAGTTTCTGGCTACAGATACAAAGGTCCCGGGTTCGATCCCCGGCGCTACCAGATTTTGTGAGTAGTAGTGGGTCTGGAACGGGGTCCACTCAGCCTCGTGAGGTCAATTGAGGAGCTACTTGAATGAAAAACGTAGCGGCTTCAGGTCTAGAAAACAGAGATTAACGGCTGTGGGGACCTGTTGCGCTGACCACGTGACACCCGTCTATCCGCAAAAGTTGGCACTAACTTCGCCAACCGGCGGCGGCCGCTCTGTCGGTATAGTTCGCGTGCGGACTAAGGCCACGGAGTTTAGTTTTAGTTTTAGGTTGTGGATGAATACGCCCAGCCCTTGCTTTACAACCTAGTTGCATTCCTGAAAAAGTGGGCATAAATCAAGCAGGAATAAATTAAAAATTATATTACCATCAGAAATAAGGAGTTATCAACATAGAATACAGCAGTCCAAAGGGTTTTAAACCAAAAATGACTGCGTGCAGATTAAGAAGTGGTGTGAATTGAAAAGGGGTGTTTACAGAAAAAGGTGTGAAACAAGTACTCTGTGTAGGAGAAAATGGAGCATTGGTAGAATAATATTGAAAAGACAGAAATACTGTAGAAAAGCCTGTCCCAGAGCCACTCTATGCATCACAAATCCTGCATGGACTGGCCTTGGATTGAACCCTGTCCTTCACATTAACAGTCTAGTGATTAAGTGCCCAAGGTTCTCTTCCAGAAGAAAAGCGCTGTGCAGTTTGGAACACATGAAATTTGATGTTTTCACAGTGGCATGCTGGAATGTGACGCTGTTTAGTTTGGTAGAGAAGTGCAGGCCAAATAAAGGGTCCTTGACACATCATTTTTGTGTTGGCAGTGACTTGTGGCAGATGTTACGAGCACAGGGTTACCAACTGGACTTGCTGCCGTACAGTGAGTGGTACCAAAAGGTGAAGGAGGCAGCTGGGAGCGTCACAGAGCACTCCAAGATACTCACAAGCCTACTGTACCTGCTGGATGCTTTTGTTGTGTATGTGAGCCTTGCTACAACAACACACATAACCTGTAACCATATTGTCAGCAATCTCATGTAGCAAACGTATGTCACCATGCTTTTACACACTCTACTTGTGTCTGCCCTCCTGACACTATGACACAATCAATTTACCGTAATTACCCTCATATAACACAACTCCCCTTCACAGTCTTTTGTTTTCAGGAAAATAAATATAGAGACATGTTTAACTCTATGTGTGACTGTCAGGTGAATCCACTGTTTTTTGGATGATGATTAGGAACAACTGTTGTCATAAGTTTGTGTAAATACAATATGATGTTAGCTAATTCTACCAGCAAATTGTTGGTAAGACTGCAAGAATCAAAAACAGCAGAGGGTACAGACATTGTGACATGGGCTCTGAGCTATGGCCATTGTACCACACAATGCAGTGGTCAGCATTTCTACTACCTATGTGAAGGTCTCCAGTTCAAATCTCAGCCCTGAGACCAGCTATCCTTGCTGAGTTTGCACAGTTTTTCTGTGTCCACCCACATGAATGCTGGGTACAAATTTGGATTAGTTTACGATGATCAGTGAATAATGGATGGGAAAGGATGTTGGAAATGTCCATGGCCTCATTTAAGTACATATGCTTGGAGATTTTAAACTTGCTGTGATCCTGGGGTTTAAATTCCAACTACTGGCAGGATGAGAAAGTTTTAAATTTAAAATACCAACACCCTACAACACATGTGTTGTACACTTGCTCGGTACGTTGTACAGTGGCTGACAGTGACAAAAAGGTTAGGGAAACCCTCTCTTCTAGCTGATGTTTGCACCTGGGATCTTCCAAATGCAAACCAGCAGTGCTGTCCAGTAAACCATGATGTTAATCCAGTTACATTTATTACATATGTGGGATGCACTTCTGTCCATAGGGTCTGTTTCATTACATTTACTGGCCCATTATCATATTACATGTTGCAGCTGTCCAAGTTTCTTCAGTAAGCACACCACATTCACCCAGACAAATCTGCAGGCAGTGCTTCAGATGCGTGGTATGACGTACCCTCCTGTTGATTTAGAACTCATACAGAGATATCTGATGCACCTGACTTCAGTCAACCTCATCCCACACCCCATCAAGGCTCTACAAAATGGTGAGTTTGCTCGTATTTTTTCCGATACTTCGCTTTGTACAGTGGTGAAGCATGGATGATAAGGTGAAAAATTAATGTAGAACTGTGCGAGATTTGAGGTACATTCTTGTACCCTGAAGAAAGGAGCAGCATGTGTTTCTGCAACAGTAGTTTTCTACAGACACAGCCCAGAAGACTATAATCATAATGCTGGACATTATCATGGTTGAGGTTTTTGTGGCTTTCCTCAGTTCATCCTGGAAAATACAGATGCGTCAGTGAATCAAGTGATTTTAAAAACATCATGAAGTGTAGGTGCTTTCATTTATTTAGTTTTAACACATATGAACTCAATGTGTATATAAAAGAATTTAGATTTAATTTAACACATTGAAAACAAAGTTCCTACTTTTCGAAAATAACATCACTCAGATGACCACCATTCCACTCTAGGCACTCGGTAAATCCCTTGTGAACGTCACCCACTACTCTTTGAAGCATCTCCACAGGAATTTGTTTGACTATTTGCTGAATGTGATGTGTCAACTTCTGACTGTGTGGGGTGCCGAAGCTTTGAAAAAACAGCGTTGCAAAATCGCCTGATTCACTGATGCACTTTGTATAAGGACAGTATTGAAAAACACCAGCTCCTGCCTTCCAAATGTCAGAACAGTGTAGACTAAGCAACAACTTTATTTATTTATTTTGCTTGTTTTGTTTCATTCTATGTTACTTTCTACTGAACAGCAGAATTTATTGCATCATATTGTCAGGTTTGAAACATACGAATTTCATCTGGTGTAAATGTGCTCATTACATAACCTACATTACAATATTACTGAATGGGCCAGCCTGTAATCTATGTGGCTGTGGCAGATGTCATAGTGCCAGTGTTGCATAACCTACAAGAATGGCATCTGTGGCAAACTTAGGTACAGTGTAACAAGATTAGTTTTTAAACATTTGGGTCCTAATAACTCTGCATATTTTGATTTATTTCGATGTAATAATGATATCATATGAATCTAATGTAATTTAGCAACCTGATCCAATATTCATATTTCTTGAAGTAGTTTCTCTTTTCTTGTATGTATGAGAAATATGTGCTTTTTTAGATATTTTTGTTAGTAAACAAGTAATTAAATTATACATTGTATGTAGGTTTTTAACTAAAGAAACTTTACAAAGTCAAACATAAATTAATGTAATCAGGAAATGGAAAAGAACAAAGTGGAAGTGAGTTTCACACTTAATGGTGTCTGCCACTACTTCCATAAGATTCCCAGATTTCTAGCATTTTAACAGATTATTTTAAATGATAGTCAAGGTAGTTCCTAAAGCATATAGTAAATAAAAACCTTGAGGTTATGTGTGTAACAATTTTCTGTTTGCCATTATTACTGACAGACAAATCCACAATAATGATGGCATGGCTGGTTGTGCTGTGTTTGTTTCAGCTGTAGTCTGCTCCATTTTTACAATTATGACAGTTTCCTTTATTAAAAGAGATTATTCAGAAACTTTGGAAATATTTTGGTGTGTGTAGACAGGAAGTTGTTGGAATAGTTATCGTATATGATGTTTAACTGGGCACGATGGTTACGTGTGTGATGTTTAAACAAGATTGCTTAGGGAATGGTGAAGATACAGAGATACACACATGGAACCTACATGTCCTGCTATTCATTACACTACACCATTTTTGTGTTTGTTTATATTTCTTGTCATTACAGCTGTTGGTATTCTGCATGGGAAAGTGGCTCTGGTGACAGGAGCATCATCGGGCATTGGAGCAGCCATAGCCGAGCATCTGGCTGTGGCTGGGGCTAAGGTGGCTCTGGCTGCACGTAGGGCAGACAGACTGAATGAACTGCAGGCTAAGATACAGCACCAAGGTGGCATTGCTGTAACTGTCCTGATGGACGTGTGTGACGCACAGCAGGTATAGCAGTGCAGAGTGAATGTGTCATCATCATCATCATCGTCGTCGTCGTCGTCAACATCATCATCATCATCATCATCATCATCATCATTGGCACAACAGCCCATTTTGAGCCAAGGCCTTCTTCAGAAACTTCTGCCAGTTGTCCCTATTCCTTGCAGCATTCCTCCATTTTCTCTCCCCCAACTTCCTGGCACCTTCCATCACACCATCTTACCATCTTAGTTTTGGTCTGCCCCTTTGTCTTCTTCCTTGTACCATTGCAATGAGAACTTTTCCTGTAGGGCTCTGTTCCTCCATACAAACAACGTGTCCTGCCCATTTTAGATGGTTAATTTTAATGTATGTTACTATATCACTTTCCCTGTACAATGTATACAACTCATTATTGTATCTTAGTCTCCATTATAATTTGTAGGTCCAAAGATAGCTCTCAAAATTTTCCTTTCAAAAACTCCTAAAATAACTTCGTCAGATTTTGATAATACCCATGTTTCAGAACCATATGCCAGCACTGGTCTGATCAAGGTCTTATATTATTTTATTTTATTTTATTTTATTTTATTTTTTATGGATAAAAATTGAGACCTAAATTGTTGTCTCTTTAATCCATAAAAACCTTTATTAGCCATTGAGATTATTTTCTTGATCTCTGCAGAATTATCATTATTAACATTTATAAGAGAGCCCAAGTATGTGAAACTCAGTACAGCTTCAAAATTAAAATTCTTAATTTGAAAATACCTCTGCTGATTTTTACTTTCTCTTGTAGTCAAATACTTAGCCTTTTCCTCGTCTGTCCTTAAGCCCATTTCTCCAGCTGCTCTTTCAAGTGATAGGAAGGCTTCCTTTAATGCTGCTCAAGATCTGACTATTGTATCTATATCATCAGCTTATGCGAAGAGCTGGACCGATATATAAAATATAGTTCCACTCGTCTGTACTCCTGCATTCCTTACAACTTTTTCCAGTGCTAAGTTGAAAAGCAAACAGGTCAGTGAGTTACCTTTTCTAAGGCCTTTCTTTGTAATTATTGAGTCTGATAAATCAGATTGGATTCTGACCTGACTTTTTGTATTTTCCATGGTCATCTGCATAAGTCTAGTCAATTTATTTGGTATATTAAATTCGCCCTTTGCGTTATATAGTTGGTCTCTCTTTAGTGTGTCATATGTGGACTTAAAATCAATAAATGAATGGTATGTTTCAATACCAAATTCTTTTCTCTTTTCCAATATCTGTCTTAGCATGAATATCTGATTTGTTGTGGATCTATTCTTCCAGAAATCACATTGATAGTTCCCAATTATGTTTTCAGCAAATGGTGAAATTCTTGCAAATAATATATTGGACAATATTTTGTAGGCTGTATTTAAAAGGCTTACACCTCTATAGTTCG
>Ga0136643_10002660_pt1 | contig 23438 bp, 8 predicted proteins | sample TergutLab28metaG_FD_96883 | JGI IMG/M metagenome (GOLD analysis project Ga0136643, IMG submission 96883) | Labiotermes labralis P1 segment gut microbial communities from Petit-Saut dam, French Guiana - Lab288 P1 (version 3) (version 3) | ecosystem: Host-associated > Arthropoda: Insects >... | reverse complement strand
TGGGTGGATAATATTAGGATGGATCTCCAGGAGGTGGGATGTGGGTATGTGGACTGGATTGGGCTGGCCCAGGATAGAGACAGGTGGCGGACGCTTGTGAGTACGGTAATGAACCTTCGGGTTTCGTGAAATGCGGGGAATTTCTTGACTAGCTGCAAACCAGTTAGCTTCTCAAGAAGGACTCTACACCATGGAGTAAGTAAGTATTTCCCTACCCCCCCCCCCAATCTGTTTCTTTCCGTAGCTGTTCCAGATAACGTCCAGCACCCAGTTGTATTCACAGGAAATATTTCTACAAATCCCTCTTCCGTCTCACCATTCCAACTATCCTGTTCTTTCACTTCAGCCTTGCATATATCTGCAGCTGACACATTTGTGTAGGCTCTGAAATAACAAGATAACTTTGGGGGCCCAACCAGCCTTCTATTTAGTGAGTACCAGGGAAGCTTTGTTTGGGTAAAGCAACCGGGTTGTGAAGCCGGCCACTGAGCTTCTTCCAATGTCAAAATTAATAATGAATTTTTATATACGCCGTCATAGAATGAAAAGGGAAACTTTTAACTTTACCATTTATTCTTTGATAAGTACAAAGGCAAACTCTTTACTAAGAGTATAAGGCCTTGTCTTTGATTTTGTAGATACTGTAGTTATGTAGATACTGTAGTTATGTAGATACTGTAGCCACAGCAAGTGAATCGCCTATTCAGCTCACGGATATTTCCATTCCCCTACCACTACTCGGGCAGGAACTCCTTCCAGTGTCAATATTTGACCAAGGGGGCAATTGCTGGGCTACCCTCGTCCAATATTCCATCCTCCTCACGATGTTACCCCAGTACTCCTCGTCTCGCACTGTGTCTCGATTTTCTCCCATTTCTGCCTTCCTATAAACACTGAGGCACTCCCCTTCCCCACTTCTTCGCGCAAAACCTTGAAACTCATCCGCTTCTGCTGTTGGTGCTGCATCCAAATAGAAACTTCTGTTAGGAGTTTGCCCTTAAACTTCGATACTTTAGGATGGTCTGTTCTTAGTGAATGTTTGCAGTTAAATCTCTTGATATGGCGTCACGAAAATAAGCTCATATTATTTAAAACCAGACACATGCAATGGCATTTTTCATCCCTACAAATTTACTTATTTTCTAGTACAGTTGACATGAAGAAAATATATTTGTACATTACTGACGTTGATTTCTTTGAAACCAACTTTATTTTTGTTATATTACTACGGATATTTTCGGATTTAATAGTGGTATATAGTCTGAAATGGGCACCGCGGTAGCACAGTGGTTAAGGTGCTGTGCTACAAATCGGAAGGTCGCTGGTTCGAGCCCAGCTGTTGTAATTGGAATCTTCATTCACATAAAATCTTTCCGATCGCACTATGGCCCTGGTGTCGACTCAGCCTCTAACAGAAATGGGTACCAGGAGCATTTCCTGGGGGTAAAGGCGGCCGGTGCGTCAGGCTGACAACTTTATCACCATCCTGTGCCGTTGTCATGAATCTGGGTACCTTAACTTCCTAGAACCCTCTGAGCCACTCCAGGCCTGTAATGGGACTGCTTTACTTTTACCTTTATATAATCTGAATTTATAATTTGAATAATCGATTTTTAATTTTTATAGCTTCTTTCAAATCTTTCAAAATATTTCCACGAAGGTAAATACTTACTCATAATCAATAAATTTCCAGATATATTAGAAACCCAAAGATTCATTATCGCATACACAACAGGATGTCACTGAAACTTACCATGAATGGAAGGAACCTAGTTCTCCGTCTTACACCTTATGCATGTATCATCAGATCTGATGTTATCATTACATCTATGTCTGTATTCCCAAATGGTTTCTGCATTTTAGGATTTCGGACCAGAAATTTTATCCCAACATGTGATCTTTCCCATGTATTTTACATTTTAATATCATCTCATTCTCCTTGATTTGATAAATTTAGTAAGGTACATCAATCCCTGTACAGGCCTGTAGCAGTCCTGTAGGTTCCAGGAGAGTGAGATTCCTTGATTGCATGACATTTGGCACATGAAGGTTGTAAGGTGGTCAGCCCTAAGCACAGGCCGCCCTTATCCCCCAAGAAATATTCCTGGTACTCATTTCTGTTAGAGACTGGGTCGACCCCATGGCCATACTGCGGCTGGAAGGATTATGTCAATTATAAATTCCAATGACACCATCGGGAGTCGAAACCTCGACCTTCCCTTTCGTAGCGCAGTGCCTCAACCAACTGCACCAGCGCGTTCCCCGATAAATGTAATAATGTATGGTAAAAGAACAAGTACTATACTGATTTTCGATCTTATGTATTCCGTGCCTTACATCTTAAAGTCAGTTACATTCACCTACGAATGCTCACAGTAGGGTTGCCAGCTGCACTTCAGTTTTAAACAGCTGCTAATGTAGGCAATATAACAAAACATGTTACATTTTTCGGTGCCCATGTGCTATCCACAGGGAATCTCACATACAAAAGCGTGAAAGCACGAAATTATCAATCTGGGAAGTACGACGATAAATATTTAGGCATTTAAAAATATTAAAATTACGAAATACATGAAATGGTAAATATAGAATTACATCTTTATTGACATTATGTTTATCATGATTGTTGACGAGTTCCAGGCCAAAGTACAATATCTTTTTAGAAAATGCTCAGTGAATGCATACAAAATGAAATTTAAAATTTTTTAAATATCTTATTACTTGGAATTGTACTCCCAATTTTGATGTATAGATACTCGTACACCTTCGCATTTGAGAGTTTCTGAGAATGGCGCGTCAGCACCGAAACGTGTAGCAGTTATTTAAACTTAATGTACGGTTTATGTGCATCGCCGGTGAATGTGACTGATGTATCGAAGATTCTTGTCACCAACTTTATTTTGCTGTGATTTTGTGATGACACATTCACGTTGTGCTATCAAATTTCAAATGTATTTTAAGAATCTGCCATACGCGTGTAATACAAGATATAATAGTCCACGTGTTTCGACCAAAATTAAGCCATTCATCAGGCCTTCTATCATGTCGATTAAAAAAGAATACATCTAGTGGAGTTTTAGTTTGCTTTCTTATGTGAATGATAAAGGGCCCGATGATGGCTTAATTTTAGCCGAAACACATAGACTCTTTTATTAATTACGTGTTGTGAATGATTGATTGTTAAAATACACGTAAAATTTTATCTTGCTCTAACTCTCTACTTTTCGGTTCCAGACATTTTCTTACCACCCGCTTCCTTAACAGAAAAAGGGCCACATCTTTCTAAATATTTGTATAAGGAAACTATTCGTGCAAAATTTAGTTGACTGTCACCTGGAATCTTAGTCACGTAGCACATAGCCAAGGAATGATTTGAAGTTTGTAATTCTACCCATTTCACCATCCACTGTGTATGATGTCCCTCTGAATGAAGAATCCTGCTGTTTACCGACCGACGACACCAACCGCCGACCCGAAGTGCGCAGTTGCACTTTAATGCCAGAATAAAGCGGAAGAGCGAGCCGTAGAGCGGATGACATGAATTGCTGGTTTTGTATTATGTATTTTCCGTGAAACTATATTATATTCACCAAGAATCAAGACCAAATTTTTGCACAATACCCCAGGTTATATATGTAGATCTCCAGCATGTTTCGGCCTTATTAACTGGCCATCTTCAGGGAATCATTTGCAAAGATGTTTCAACTTGGAATTATCTCATATGGTTACCACTGTTGTTGTGTTTATAATTATTAAAATCGGGTTGTAGTTAAAATTGATTTGGAATATAACTAAAATGCAAATATAAGATACAAATACATATAAAAGGGAATACTTTGCAACAAGTTGGTCTTGATACTTAGTAAATATGAACTGCTATACAGCGCCAGGTGATGGACCCTGCCCTGCAGTACTCAATTCAGTATCACGAAAGGAAAACTTTGTGTATAACTGGTAGCTTTCAACCACGAAACGTAATTACCCCAACAGTTTCTCAATTAAATACCAACTTCAATTCACTAACATATGAAAACAATGCCTAGAACGCATTAATATCAACTCATACATTATTAGTCGATAAATGACGGTAGCTACAACAAATTATGTAATTACTGGAGTACAAGCAACTCTATTTAACTAGTCCAAGCCTGACAATCAGCTTTTAATTCATCTTCCTTTACTGAATATTATGTAAATGTGAAATCTATGTGGCACAAGTGGCGCAGGTTTTGTACAAATTTCCGCTGCATTATGTAGAAAATATGGTCAAATAAGGAGTGGCCACACATCTCCGTGCCATATTTTTTTGTACATAGGTACTGTCCTTTTCGTTTTTATCTCGGAAAAAACTTCTAACTCCTGTAACCATTTATTCCAGTTTACTTTTAACTCGCGACACTTTCCGATTTATCTGACAAAACACTTTCGTTGAACGTATAAGATTTCACTTTAATTTCCTACCTCTGTTCTTCCTCTTGACAAAGCAAACCTTGCCCGTATTTACTGCAAGGGATACTGAAAGCTGCAGCAACACTGGTGCTCATTTCTACTTAGCGTCATCCCGTGGTTTATACAGGGAATTAATACATTGACTTGGTTGCAATGAAACCGTCTCACGAGGCTTGACCCAAGGCTTCACTCCAAGTAATACCATTTCTACCCTCTGTTCGCCTATATTGTTTACCCTAGAGAGTTTCAACCTTCATGTATTGTATCCTGCATTATTAGTTTCGAATCGGAAAGAAGAACACGTCCTCTCTTTTTCGTTTCTTTGTTCGTCTTGATGCCGTCCATCTTCTTTTCTCACTTGTATCAAACAAAGTTTTTGAATCCTTCATATCAGATCTGAAAGAAAGTCTGACCATAAGTGTGTGTTGCATTATAGAAATTGGAAAGCCTTGTTCTTAGATTTCAAGCTGGGATTTGTGCACGAATTTGTACCAGCGACTTTAGAACAGGTGTCCAGGTGTCCCAAACTCCTGCAAGAATTGAACATGATCACCATTTCTGCGCTTTGGTATTACTGTCATGCGCGATGAAACAGACTCAAAAGTCATAAGGAACAAAACAAACTCACAAAATCTATGGCTTTCTTAGGGGCGCTCCTATACGTCTTTATTTTCCTCCAAATAGAAAGGAGAGCCATGAAATTAATATATATATATATATATATATATATATACAGGGGGTGTCAAAATATTTATACACATTTTAAGAGATGTTTTCTATGTATTACTTTTCGAAGTGTCTAGACGCTGATGGTAACCACTATGAGCACCACTTGTAACTGCAGAAGTCAAACGTGACTTGTGTTCATCTTTTGTTATCGGTATAAATTAAGTATTACAATTTTAGTACAGTTCAATGTTTATACGTTTTTTTTGCACCCTCTGTATACAAGCCTATTTAATATAATAAATATGTGTTATTTGTGGGTGGGGATAGCTCAGTCAGTATAGTGACTCGCTACGGGCTGGACGGTCCGGGGATCGAATCCCGGTGGGGGGGCGAGATTTTTCGCACCTGTCCAGATCGGCCCTGGGTCTCACCCAGCCTCCTTACAATGGATACCGGGTCTTTTCCAGGGGTAAATCGGCCAGAGCGCGGCATTGCTTACCCACCCCATATAACGCCGAGATTAAGGAAAGGGTAGAGCTATACCTCTACTCCCTCTCTGGGCCTTCGTGGCCTGTTATAGGATGAACTTTACCTTTACCTTTAACTTTTTATGTGTTATTTGTAAAGATAAGGGACTGGAAAGCGACTGGCTACGGTCTGGAGAGTCTGGGGTTCGAACTTCACCGGTAGCAAGGGATTTTCTCATCTCGTCACACGTCCGGTTAAGCCCTTATCCCCAATCATTCTCCCATTTAAACTGTATCGGGGTCCTTTACCTGAAATAAAGCAGCCGGAGCGCGGCTTTGATAAACCGAATCACGTCTAGTGTTAGTGTTAAGAACGAGTAGAGCTCTACATCTATTCGCCCTCTGAGCCTTCATGACATGATGCCTGTCGACCGTTACCAGTACAGCTTAAAGTACTTGATGATACAATCTTCCCCAGCATACATAACTGTTTATTCATATCATATGACAGAGGGACAGACGAACTGTGTCCAAAAATGAGTTAAGTTGGTAGAGTCAGATTCAAAAGCAAAGGTCCACACACGTACAATTTTTTTCGTAATATGAGGTCATGTCTTGGAAGTCAGGTCAAAGCGTCTCCCTTAAGACCTTATCTGATTTTACAGAATAAAATGATACACTGCGTGTTTTCGCCAAATGGAAAACGTTTGTATTCAAGGTATTCATTTTTCTGTAATTTAAGTCTACGTCGCTGGATACCTTTTTCCAGGATTTTCGAACCTGTCTGTTGGTTTAACTATCTAGGGTCGTAAAGACAATCAAGGCCTCCAAACATTCAATCCATGACGATGAAAATTTACAATATATAGGAATTTCGGGGAATAAATGCCCAGTGACGAAGACGAAATGACATAACCTACATACCGCTACGAGAACGTAGAAACTACAGATATTTTCTTGCTTTTCCGATATGAATTGTACGTCCTTTGTGGGCTAGAGCGACAAGAATCTGATCAAAGCTCTTGTTGCGTTTTTAACTTCAACACTTCGTGTCTGCTTCGAATCCTATCTCTGCTTATACTGACGTGAAATGAGGACAGAAGTTTAGATTTTAGCGCCCTCTCACTCGCCTATTTCCCCCCAGCCTTCATTATCGGGAGTATTCAGGGTGTCTTATGTGCTGCAAAAATTGCAATGGAATCCAATTTCAAAGTTTGGAAACTTCACTGCCATCTCTTCCCTACATCTAAAACTATTTAAACCTTCTACTATCATCACAACAAAGAAGCAAGGCATTGAAGTAGCGGCAGGCCTGTCAAAAGTAACGTGGCTGGAATAAAGTAAGGGCGGCTGGATGGGAGCAAAAGTTTAAATACTAATTATTTTTGTAGTGAGCTCAAAATCAGATTAAACTTCTTCGAAAAACGATAAATATGTCAGCACGAAAATGTTTGCTTCTTAAAGGGTGGGGGGGAAGAGAAGATTCTAATTGCCTTAAAACAGTAATATTTCCTTTCGTTAATTAATTTCTCCTTTAATTTTAGTGCAACCCTAGTGAATATCTAACTAAGAGAAATTTTGAAGTAATGCAATAAAAGTGTATGTTCGTTTTGAGAGCCTACTTTAAGGGCCGAAGCACGGAATGATCTTTCATGGTGACTCTGTGTTAATACTTTTACTTTTTTTGGGGGGAGGGGGGAGTTTTTGGACATTTTAAAGTTAACTGTTTTGACAAAGACCCGGAAACCGTACTGCCTTCCTTTTCAGCGTCGAAATTTTTAGCAAGTAATGACAGCGAGTTGCAGGGTTTAAAAAATCTTATCTATGACTATACTTGGGACGTTAAGTTCTTTCATTAATTTGGAAAGTATATAACTATCATGCAAGAAGAATTTTTACATTTATCATTATTATCATTATTATTATTATTATTATTGTTATTTGGGACTGCGGTAGTACGGTGGTTAAGGTGCTGTGCTACAATTCAGAAGGTCGCTGTTTCGATCACAGGTGGTGTCAGTGGAAGTTTTCATTGACATAAAATCCTTCCGATCGCACTATGGCCCTGGGGTCGACTCAGCCTCTAACAGAAATGAGTACCAGGAGCATTTCATGGGGATAAAGGCGGCCGGTGCGTAGAGCTGACAACCTTACCACCGTCCTGTGCCGTTGTCATGAAATCTTGGAACCTTAACTTCCTGGAACCCTCTGGGCCAATCCAGGCCTGTAACGGAAATTATTATTATTATTATTATCATCATCATCATCATCATCATCATCATTACTGTTATTCGCATACTATTTATAGACACTGTATTAACCTTTTGGCGCCGGAATCATTTTTTTAATTTTAGCACACTCTGTATATAACATGTGAATAATACAGGAACCAAATACGTTAGAATTATGAAACAAACTGCATTTTGAAGAGAAAAAAAGGAGATTATACACAATGTTTAAAATATTCAGTACTTATATTTGTTGAATAAATATATAAAATGCAACTTTGGAGGTTAGCGGTGCGGTACGTCAACTATAGTTGACGTTAGGCGTCTGAAGTTTAGTTATGTAGTTTGTGTAAGGTAAAGTTAAAGCAGTCCAGTTACAGGCCTGGAGTGACCCTTTACAATTTAAAAAAAAAATTTCATGCTCTTCTCTAAACTTTTATGTTCCTCTTTCGACTAGGAATATTCAGAAGGCCAAAACGTACGAAATTTGCGGAGACTGCGTATACTGCAGTACCGACTGAACATTTCAAATCCCTTTACGACTACTGAACCTAACCAGTGTAACCTACCCAGTCAATTCATGCCGCATATGGAAATAATCACTGTTTGTTCTGAGACCCATGTATGACACATAGACGCGCCGCGCTTTAAGACTAAAAAAATTAATACTAAATCTTGTGGTTGGCTACACATAGAAATTAATGGGCCTTAAAGTGTTACGGATAGCCTTTAAACAGTTGTAACCAATATGAATGGTTCTGGAAAAGATTGGTTTAGGTCACTTACATGTTTATTTTGAAAGAAGTGGAACATAAATCTCTTCCGCTTAGAAGAAATAGCATTAAGCAGGAAGCGTTTGGGATTTTCTTCTGTACCCTCCTCCGGACTTGATACCAGCTTGCGATCAATCAAATGTCGGTCCCCATCATAAGGCTCGCTGTATGCTGTCAGCCGGACTTCCACGTGCTAAACACCAAAGTACCTTAGTGAAATTTGTGTTGAGTGATGGATGACGTAGGAAAGACAACCTCTCTTCATGCATGGGCGCATATTACAAGCACAGGCAGCTTGGGAGTAAATTACATACTCTGTTGGGGTTGTGACGGCCAAAGAAAGGCAATATATGTACATACGTTAAATAGGTGTAAAATCAACTACATGGAGTAAGATTCTATCATGTAGAAACATTTATGAAAATGTATAAATATCGGATGGAGGAAGAGTAACTGATGCACTAGTGAGTTGTCTTAAAAAACAATATTAAAATTTACATTAAAACAGCCACACCACCACCGTATTAACCACACATCGAAGTATTTTAATGGACTATTTTAACAACTGTATCTTTAGTAAGCACAAATTAATGCGCTCTCTGATGATGGTGTAACTGTAACACTGAAATATGTCAAGGACCTCTTTTAATGTAAATTTTAATACTGTTTTTAAGACAACTCACTAGTGCATCAGTTGGTGAATAAATAAAACTTTGGTAATACCAAGATGCAACTGTTTTAATGTAAATTTTAATGTTGTTTTAGACAACTCACTAGTGCATCAGTTGGTGCATAAATAAATCTTTGATAATATCAAAATTCAACTGTTTTAATGTAAATTTTAAAAATGTTTTTAAGACAATTCACTTGTTCATCTGTTGGTGAATAAATAAAACTTTGATAATATCAAGATTGTACTGTTTTAATGTAAATTTTAATATTGTTTTTAGGACAACTCACTAGTGCGTAATTTTGTGAATAAATAAAACTTTGATAATATCAAGATGCAAATGTATTCATGTAAATTTTAATATTGTTTTAAGACAGTTCACTTGTTCATCTGTTGGTGAATAAGTAAAACTTTGATAATATCAAGATTCTACTGTTTTAATGTAAATTTTAATATTATTTTTAAGACAATTCACTTTTTCATCTGTTGGTGAATAAATAAAACTTTGATAATATCAAGATGCTACTGTTTTAATGTAAATTTTAATTTAAATTTTAATATTGTTTTTAAGACAATTCACTAGTGCATAATTTGGTGAATAAATAATACTTTGATAATATCAAGATGCAAATGTATTCATGTAAATTTTAATGTAAATTTTAATATTGTTTTAAGGCAATTCACTTTTTCATCTGTTGGTGAATAAATAAAACTTTGATAATATCAAGATTTTACTGTTTTAATGTAACTTTTGATGTAAATTTTAATATTGTTTTAAGACAACTCACTAGTGCGTCATTTGGTGAATAAATAAAGCTTTGATAATATAAAGACGCACGGTATGAATGTGAAAACAAAAATTAAAATTGTGTGTATTGTGATTTCTGCGCCATACTGTATAAAGCCAACTGCTGTCATTCTACGAGAAGCAGCGCGCAGTAAATTCTGTCGTAGGGAAAGACTCTGTATCAGGAAGAGTCGTGCAAAATTAACACAAAGGAAATACAATATAAAAACTACGTCAGTCTAAGATATTTTTTGACAGAATAAAATTCTTTTAATATTTTTGTAAGGAATATAAACACCGTTTGTAATGAAGGAAAAATAAAATTATTAATGCCCTTGAACTTTCTACTGCCGGCAAGTTAGTCTTCTCATGCTACCGACCTCGGCGCATCTCAGAGTACTAGAAATTTTAATTTAGACTCTTATGTCTTGGACAGCAGATGGAATTTAAACTTCATCTTCATCTGAAGGGTTAGTTAAGCAAAATGTAATTAATACTTACATGATTACAATCTAGCAACCAACTCTTTTTCCCCGCAGCTTATCTTGAGATTTTGGCGGAAAAAAGAAACACTCCGCTGGTCAGATACTGAAATCCACTTGACAGTAGCTTTGATAATACCTTGCAAACGGCGAGGCGCGTGTGCCCCATGGGTCAGGGGAGCTTCAAAACATAAAGAAAACTAAAGTTTGTTGTGTGTTTCTTTCGGATTGGATTCCGTTCTTCTGAGAAAAGACATCATTTTTTATCCTTGTTAATATATCTGGGAGGTAAAAAAGATAAAGTGTTCCCTTTATAGGCCCGGTGTGTCCCAGAGGGTGTGTAGAGGTATAGCTCTACTCTTCCATGACCGCGGCACTAGAAGGGGGTGAGTGGTCAGCAACATGCCCCGGCCGCAATTTACCCCCGAGAAAGACCCGGTACTCATTTTACAGGAGGCTGGGTGGGCCCCAGTGCCGGTCTGGATGGGGGGAAAATCTCGTAACCACCGGGATTTGATCCCCGGACCGTCCAGCCCGTAGTCAGTCGCTATACCGACTGAGCTACCAGGTCCACTATATCTGAGAGGACTTCTCCAAAAATTAATAAGGGGTCCCATCTTACAGTGTTGCGGGGGCCCTTGAAATGCCACCTTTCTGTGGTAGGTTAGGACTAAATAATAATTTATTTATTTACTGCAATTGGGTTGTTACCCGGTGGCAGTGGTTATTTTACATGTAAACAAAACATGAAATTGGTTACTACTAGATTTAATTCGAGAGGGCTACATGAGAAGCATGTAGTGGCAACTTGGAATCTTGGGAACCATCTCAGCATTTGCTTTTAGACACAGGGAAACCAAGAAAACCTGTGCCGTGGTGGCCAATCGCAGGATCATGGCCGGTCGCAGGACCGGTAGGAAGAAATTCAAGATCTTCGTGGTACCTAGGAAGTTTACTATCATGTGCTGGAGAAGGAGTTTTCGTAATATAAGTTTGAGAGTTGTTTTGTTTAACCTGAGTATTTGCGACGAATGACAAAGTCCAAAAATATTACTTTTTAAAACCGACGGTTCTTTATGTATATGTTCTCATAAATATTCTTATTTTCTGGCTAGTGGCAGTGGTTATATCATAATCACAATGTATAATATGTCGCCAGTGGTTATTTAATACATTCTTCCAAAATGTTGTAACTTGTTTTTCTCCCTGTCTAATAACCATAATGATAGTTATCAAGACCACAATTTTGTGCAGTTGAGCAGTAACATTTCCTCGTTCCTGTTCTAGAGGTTTCTGATTGAAATGTGAGTCCGAGACCGAATGTCCTACCTTCCGTTCCAGTGACTTTCCTCCAGTAGTCCAAGCGATGGCATTTAATATCAGGCCACGGTCATCTTACCACACAGTATCAAATTCCCTGTTCACTAATAATTCTAACAGCCCACACTGCATATTCTCAGTTATTTAAAGCACCAGTAAACGTAACAACAATAATAATAATAAGTCAATATAAGTACACACCAGCCAATGTACTGGAGAATGAAAATTTCAAGCTGTACTGGAATCGCAGCATACTTACGAACAAAACAATACCATTTAATCGACCTGACATAACTTTTATGAATAAGAAAACAAAGAACACCTTTTGACAGACATAGCTGTCCCAGATACACATAACATCGCCAAAACAATAACCGAAAAACAAAATAAGTGCCAAGAACTGACGAATTAAATATGTGCTATGTGGAAGCAAAAGGCAGCACAAGTGATCCCGATAGTAATATCATCTACGGCAGTAATTCCAAAGCCACTATCACAAAGCCTAACAAGAATTAACTTACACCAGAATACATATATACAACTGCAAAAATCTGTAATTCTTGGCATATATTCAATTGTAAGAAACTTTTTAAACTACAAATAAGACCACCGAGCCTAATCCTATTGATTGCTACATCCCAGGATACGTGAATATTTCCCAGCCAAAGCTGAGAAGTGAGAAATTCGATTATGATGATGATGATGATAATAATAATAATAATAATAATAATACAGCACTTTAGGAAGATAAAAACAAAAATAATGGGGACATCTAATGTCATCTCAAAATAATTCCGAATATACCTTAACGGCATACTGAGAAAGCGCGACATCAGGGAACTACATAAAACAGCCACTGGGCACTGCACACATAGTTCGCTAGGTACTAACGTAAAAGCACAAAACACTCAAAATGGGAAATAACCTTACATGTACCATAAACGGTAACTATAGAACACCTGCGACACTATATGGTTTATAAACATGGTTTTATTCAGGTATAAAATTGTAAATATCCTGCTCAATATAATAACGAGCAATATTAATAAACATAAGGCAAGATTTTCGCGCACATAAGGAGCATTACATATCCACTCATTCTTAACCCCGTTACTAGCTGGTGACGAGTGGCCAACTGCACATCTCGACCGCTTTACCCCAGAATAACTCCCCACAGTAGCCATTAAACCGGAGAGAATTTTGCCCCGAAGTCCTTTGGCATGTTTTGAAACTTTATTTTCCCAGGCGGATTTCGAACTCCTGGCCGTCTGATCCGTAGCCCGTTCACTGTACTTACTACGCTCACCCAGCAAGTAAAAATAATAATAATAATAATAATACTTACTTACTTACTCCATGGTGCAAAGTCCTTCTTGAGCAGCTAAAATGTTTGCAGCTAGTCAAGAAATTCCCCGCATTTCACGGAACCCGAAGGTTAATTACCGCACTCACAAACGTCCGCCACCTGTCTCTATCCTGGGCCAGCCCAATCCAGTCCATATACCCACATCCCACCTCCTGGAGATCCATACTAATATTATCCACCCATCTACGCCTAGGTCTCCCCAGTGGGGTCTTTCCCTCCGGTTTCCCCACCAAGACCCTATACACCCCCCTCTCCTCACCCATACACCCCACATGTCCAGCCCATCTCATTCTTCTCGATTTTATCACCCGCACAATATTGGATGAGGGGTACAAATCATTTAGCTCCCCGTTATGCAATCTACTCCATTCCCCCGTTACCTCGTCCCTAATAATAATAATAATAATAATAGGTTTTAATTATTTTTGTTTTTTTGGTGAATTTCAATTCTTCCTGAACTGCTCACTGATTGTTTTCGTGCTGAACTCCCTCTATTTTATACAATTTTATTTCTTATCCCCTTTATTTTTTTTTATTCTTGAGCCTTACTTTGTCTAAATGACTTCCCAAATTTCTTACTTGTACCAAATTATGTAGCTTCAAACAGAAGCACAAATGTTAGATGACTTAAACGAGTACTAATGCAGAATACAGTGGAGATAGATCATTTTACAAAACTTTCGTCAAATGATACGTTGACTTCATATTCCTTCAAGTTTGTTGTTGTTTATTTGTTATGCTTGTTGCACACAGCTTTGCTAATTAGTTTATGAAATCGTGTAATAACGTATACTTTTATAACAGCTGATTTTATTATTAGTGGGCTGATTTACATCCGTCGGTAACTACACTTTTCAGCCCATGTGAGCCATCAACAGACTGGTATATAAGTCTCTAACTTTACAAAATTTGTAAATTCTGAAGCCTTACCAGTGTTAAGGAGCTATGTGAATCACGTTATCTGGTTTCGCACGGGCTGTTGATACTTCTAGATTGTTAAGAAAAATATGTGTTCTTTACGGCATTATAACTACATTCATTGCAGTTCAGTTTAGCACTGCGCGATACACAAAAAACAGGGCATAAAGTTGTGCTACGCCCACGTCATATAAGAGAATGGTTGTTTTTGCCTCGTTCTAAAGAGTGTCATTCTTGCTACACTGCTAGACAAAATCGCACGAAAATCGTATTAATCTAATATTGTCTCAGAATGAAAAAAAAAAATTGTTTGATTTAAAGCTGGATCTCAAAATAGTCTGTAGAAATTTAAACAAAGGCGAAAAGAGGATCTTTTTCATCAGAAAGTGGTTTGTAAAGTGGATGAAGTCCAGGGGTTTACTGAAACAATTACCACCGGAGTCGGGGCTGAAATTGCCCATTTTCCAGTATACTGTAGGATATATTGCCCTCAGTGTTTCGCCATTACACGCGTCAATCCTCGTCGCTTGTTTTAGTGGATGACGTCACTATCGCTGCGTCAGTTTTATGTTCGCCTCACAAAGAACATTCTGTTTTGACCTGAAGCACGCTACAATGACTTTAGGGAAGGCATGTAGATGGTCAATATCGGAAGAATTGTTACCGATTTTAGGTCGATTTGCATCCTCTAACACAACACACTTTGACCAACTGATGTTGACGTGGATATTTACAAGGTGGGGTTGAATTCCAGACGTTTAGGAAATTTGTCGCTATGACCGTAATTTGAGGGAAAACGCTTAAATTTTCGTGCATAACAAGTTAGAAATGCAGGCCGCCGATATGAAATGCTTTTGAAAGTTTTCGCCAAAATTACGGTAGCATTATTTTTCATTTTTATCAAATTTTAAAAAGACAACTATATATTTTGCAGGCATACAAATAAATATATATATATATATATGCCTGCAAAATATATAACTGTCTGTTTAAAATTTGAGAAATATGTGTGTGTTTGTGTGTTTTTTTTTTTTAATGACAGATTTCTTTACCCGCTAACAAGACATAATATTTCACCATTTTATTTATTGTGTATAATAGGATGATATTAAGTTGGACTGACGGTTTGAAATGGCGTTTGCAACCGCGCATTCTATTGCACATAAATAGCTGGGAAGCACAAATCTTCCACAGTATCGAACTGGGCGAAATGTTGTTAATCTGTGCACATAATTTGTAACTTTTGCACACGATTTACTGCATATTTTATATTTTGCGATTTATTTTACGACGCTCCCATTATGTCCGACGATATAGGGTCAAACGCTAGGATGACAGCGCATGAAACATTTTAAAGGATTTTGAAGGAATCGATTGTAATATTGCCTACCAGAAAAAAATATCCTAACAGAAGTACAGAGAAAAAAAAATTTTTAACGATCAAATATCACCTTTATATTCTGAGGTTACTTTAGACCGAAATTTTTCCAATAGTATAAAAAGAATGCCGGATTGAAAGTAATAAAACAAATAACTCTATGAGCCATAATCCATGTTTGAAAAGCTAGTATTTTCACAATTGTTCAAAACATTTTCCATAATTTATACAAACGAATATTCATTAGTATATTCAAAATATCTCGCCATTTGTCCCTACCTGAGCCACCTGAATCCAGTCCAATCTTGGCACTCTATTTTGTTAAAACCGATTTTAATATCTACACTTAGGTCTTCTAAATCACATCCATCTATTAAGGTTTTCTATCATAACCCAGTATGCGATTCTTTTTTCCCCGTACGTGCCACAAGCCTCGCCAATCTCATACTGCTTTATTTTATAACCCGAGTAATAATGTACGACAATACAGTGACTTAGCGAGGATGGAAAGGAGGCAGTACTGTTCACTCTTAAGTTATTATATCTTTCATTTAACTGGGATGAATAAAATAAACCAAGAAATTATTTTCAGATATTATGATCAAGACCACAAAATGCCAAATAAATTTTACCGCTGTATTAAGCTACTTTTAGGTCACTATATTTGTGTAATTTTGTATAATGTACATTATTAATTTTTAGACTACTTAGTAATGAGGAAATCAAAAATTTTCGAAATCAAAGATGTGAATATAGGAGCAAATCATGGGGCTGTGAAAAGTATTGGAGTATAATATTAAAACTGGATATAAGTTTTTATTTAATAAACATAAAAGAATGAGTTTCTTACATTTTTTACTTGGTGATTGTATCAGCAAATGATAATTCACATTAACGAATGGTTAGATGGCAGTGTGTAATGCTTTGGAAGGTCGCATAAGGAAGCGATCCTAAACTAGTTTATGTTAATATGCCATATGGAGGGACTAAATGAATTCACGCAAAACCGCAAACATTTTAACATCTACCACTATCGAGATTCTAACCCTTCTCCTCCCCGAGTACAAGTCAAATGATTTAACGTTTTGCCCTATGTCCCTAACGTCTACAGTCTCATTTGATTTCTCCAGCTAAAATACTACAGGGCTCTGTCTACGTAACTGCAATTTTTTAGCCTGTGCGGTCTTGTGCACAATTTGACTCAGCTAATGGATATTTTTTCTGATGCTTGATCTAATTTTCCTTTTTAAATTTCTTCTTATATTTTTGTTCGTGTATTTAAATATATTAAAATATTTATGTAATATATTTTATCTTTTGTTATATCCCAAGTCACAAATTTCAAGTGTTTAGTTTATTCAAAATTGTACTATAAAACTTCACATTTCCTGGTCTAATCTTGGTTGGAATCGGTAAGGCAAACCATAGTCTGGGAAAGCCTGTAAACGTAATTTAACAATTGGAAACATAAATTAACTCTTTTATTATTGAAACTACTAAGGTAATTGGCCGAAATGGCCGAATTGCCCGTGAGAATTGAGAACAAAGGAGCTTATGGCAGAAAAAACTAGACACACAAAAAGTCTGGAACTTTATGACGTTACAGGTAAAATGGCCGAATGCTACGGATTACTGTAAACAAAGTTCGTTTTGTGGTCACATAACAGAGAAACACAAAAAAAGGTAACTGCTCTTATAGGATAAAAGTCATGCAATCTGCAAAGAAAGAAGAAAATTGCTCTACGTAATGGTTTTCCGAATTTGCCAAGTTAGTTTATAGCATCTCATCTACTTTAGACAGTAGATAGACGTAAGTAACATGTTGATAACAATTGCACGAAGTTTCCTGTTCCAAATTGCGTACTTTAATTCGTTTATGAAACCTGAATTGTAGCTGAATTTTTGCCTGAAGCACAATTATTGCTGCCTTTTGTGACGGGCAAAAGATTAAGATTGACAAAAATAATTTCGAGAAAATGGATGGAAATAAATTACTTTACAGGCTGAAGTAAAATAAGAATAAATTTGTATTTGTGAATTCGCTTTTTGCTTATCTACGTCTTTTGTTTTTGTTTTACAAATTCAGTCTATTGTTACGATAATACTCAACTCTTCAAATTTTAATCCAGTTTTTACAAGGGTTCTGTATTATGTTTTAATTATAGTGGATTTTGGGACATCACCTTCTTTACGTTGCTGTTTTGCATATGTAATTTGTTTCTAAGTCTTTAGTATACCATTTATATCTTACGCTTTTGTGTCAATAGTTTTAATTTTAAAAAAAATATTTATCACAGATGGTATTAGAGCTCAAAAAAGTCCACATAAATATTTATCTCAGTAATTAACCAACTTCATGAACAAAATTTTTGTTTTACGATAAGTTTATTTCATGCCTCTACTTGTTTCGAGCACATGTGCTCATCATCAGGAGGTCAAAATCATCACACTTCTAGGTGCGATGATTTTTACCTCCTGACCAGAGGCTGTGTAATGCAATTTTGACCTCCTGATGATAAGCACATGTGCTTGAAATATGTAGAGGCACGAAATAAACTTATTGTAAAACAAAACGTTTGTGCATCAAGTTGGTTAATTACTGAGATAAGTATACTGAGATGCACGGTCAGCAAAACGTCAAAAAAGCCACATAAATACTTAACCTCTCTTTATTAAATAATACTTTAATCATGTAACAAAATTCATCTTCAAATCAAACAATGCACTCGTTTTAAATAATGGTTCACTGTGAAAGTAGCAGTTGCATATCTAATACATAAATAAATTATTTTTAAAATCAATCATGCATAGAAACATATAAGATAATCTACTTTAACATTATAAAGTTTAGCAATAATTGACTGAACGTCACTGTACAATACTATATCCACTAAAACGAAACAGTTTGTCTTCCTGAAATGAAGTGTACAGCCGAGTGAGGAGCTAGTCATCACAACAGGCGATACAATGCAAATACGAATAGATCTTATTTCACAATGCATATTTCAATAAATTTGTCTGTATTCTCTTCAAATACCCCTGTTTTTGGAGGTCATTAGTAGCCGTAACCACCGCCATACTTGCCACCATAACTGCCACCATAGCTGCCACCATCACCGTGACCACTGCTGTGTCCGTAAACAGATCCTTCACTGTGCCCACCCTTCTTGGAAAAATCCTCGTGATTATCATGATAACCTTTATAACCTTCCTCTCCTTTGTGCCCTTTCTCCTCGCCGAAATGCTGCCCTTTCTCGTACTGTCCCTTCTTTCCATGTTCACCTGTATTATAAGCAGCATCAACGTGACCCCCCTTCTCATGGCCTCCTTTGGCAGACGATTGCTTTTCTTCGAATTCACCATATTTACTCTCATGACCACTCTTGTTGGCATCATCGTAGAAGGTGTGTTCTTTCTTGAATTCGTCCTTATGATACACGTTGTGGAAACCGGTTGTCTTTTGTCCCTTCTTGTGACTACCCTTCTCACCATAACTGGCACCCTTATATCCTTTTGATCCCTGGTGATGTTCACCGTACTTTTCTGCTTCGTCGTGATGGCCTTTCTTCTGCCCCGCCTCATCGTTGTAGTATCCTTTCTGCACTTCGCTGCCCTTCTTCCCTTCATCACCTTTATCGTATAGCTCGTAAACCTTATATCCCTTGTCTCCCTTCTCTCCATCACTAGAGTGATGAGCTGCTTTGTATTCGTCTCCACCACCCTTTTTGTAGTCTTCCCCTTTGTAACTGCCACCTTGCTCACCGCCCTTCGCACCTTGCGCATAACCAGTACCATGACCAATCCCACCTCCGATGTATTTACCTCCAGCACTTCCAAGACCTCCTCCATAATAGTGTCCACCTCCGTATCCTCCTCCAAGTCCTCCTCCATATCCTCTTCCGTATCCTCCTCCAAGTCCTCCCCCACCAGTGGAGCCATAGGAAGCACCCAGATGTCCAAGACCAATACCTCCACCAGCACCACTGCCGATGTGACTGTAGGAAGATCCTAAATGACCGAGTCCTGCGCCGTATCCCAAACCTGAACCACCCACAAGTCCAGGGAAGTGATGGTACCCTACACCAGCACCTCCTAAACCAGCACCTCCTAAACCAGCACCTCCTAAACCAGCCATGTAGTGGCCACTAGAAGCTTCGTCATTGTCGTGATCAGTGAGTTGAACATAGCTGGCAGGTCCTGAACCGTCACTCCTGTAGATGTACCCAGTAGCGGAACTCTCCAGATCTGATGAAGCAGATCTTGCCATGTACATCTTGCCGTGGACTTTTTGCTTTATGTCACTGATAGGATCATCTACAGACACCAGGTCTTCAGATGTTTCGACTAGAATATCTGATCCGCTGCATATCAGAACTTGAAGCAGAAGACACAGCACACCAGAGAAATTGATGACTCTCCGATCTCTTGCCATCTCGCACCACTTTGCAAAACAATATAAAAATATGCACAACACACCGTTTTCTTTGAACAAGAACAACACTATACTCTGATATGTCAAGCCAACTCGACTGAGAGCAGGCTACTGAATACTTACTTAGACCTTCATCTTGCTTTTATATGCATCTGTATTGTAAATTAACACTCCCCCTACACGAGTCACATTTAACGCTCGGTTAACTTTTAACCTTATTTCGTTGCAGGCTCAATAGCAGTAATGTAACTTTGATAAGGGAAAAAGTTTCTTATTGTGTAAATGTGTGTTGGTATCTCGGCCGCCATTACCACGCCTATTATGTCGTACCCTTCGTTCTGGAGGACAATAGTGAGCGAGACTAAAGATCATTTTCCCGTCCCACTATGAGCTGTGTCTATCGCAATAGACAAACGCTGAATCATATCACGATCTTTTTAAGACTACTTGATATTATTGTACAAAATTTGACGTAATTCCGTTGTTTGTCGTGTGTCATTGATAAATAAAACAGAGTAAGTACGTCTCCGGCCTTACCGGAAAGAAAGCGTGAAAACATTAAACCTAGAATGGTATGTGCAAGCATGTGAGTTGTTGGGCGCCGCATAGATTCGAGGATTCTACGTATAAGCGACTCAAGTACAGACGCGTTTTTGTCTAAGCATTTCTTTAAATATTATTTTACAACACAGTTCTTATGATGTATATACGTCACAAAAAAAACTCTTTAAATCTGTGAACTTTTCCCTCAATTATTATACCAACTAATGCACTTATATACAATTTACACATTAAAACTTCTCCGACATGTTTCGGTCCTAAGACCATCATCAGGGAGCTGTATTTCTTTGCCTTGCTAAAGTCATATTAAAAGCCACATTAAAACCTTTCATAAATTAACCTCTTTGTGCTAGTAGGGTATTGTGGCAGCATGTCATGTTGTGTAATGTTATGTTGCGAAGAGTGCCCTGCTATGGATGTGCATTCTGTGCACGTAGCGAAGCACAGAATGCACATCTACAGCAGGGCACTCTTCGCAACATAACATTACACAACATGACATGCTGCCACGCTACCCTACTAGCACAAAGAGGTTAATTTATGAAAGGTTTTAATGTGGCTTTTAATATGACTTTAGCAAGGCAAAGAAATACAGCTCCCTGATGATGGTCTTAGGACCGAAACATGTCTGAGCAATTTTAGTGTTTTAATGTGTAAATTTTATATAAGTGCATTAGTTGGTATAATAATTTAGTGACCCGACAACACGCACAGTCTAACAATGAAAATACTGTGAACTTTTATTCCGTCTTCTAAATATCTGAACTAATTTCATTGATACAGTCATTTTTCAGACCCTAACAGGTCCTCGGTTATTTAATAAATTCCCCGAATTTTATGAAGCCGAAGGTTCATTGCCTCATTCACAAGAGCCCCCCACCTGTTCCTATCCTATCCAGTCCACGACCCTTCCAACATCTTGAAGATTCATTTTAATATCATCCTCCCTTTTACGACTAGAACTTGCAAGTGGTCTTTTTTCCATTAACTAATGTATTGAAACTAACTGAATTATTATAACACTACATTAAGAGTTCAGGATCATAACCCGTCTTTAAAAGTTCGCCTGAAACACAACGTAACTCGATAAATATTTACACACTGCTTTAACACAAACTGAAGTCAAATAGGTGAGACTGTCTATGTCAACTCATATCTCACTAAACACGGAATCATTAATTTCTAACTACTGGGTATCAGCAACATTAGGAATGCTAATTATCTTTTGCAAATTTATCACTTAAAATTTTAAAAATATTCTTATTTAAATTTTTTCACCTGAACGGCCTGTGCTTCCGTTCCTTTTTAAAAATCTGATACCTTTATATTTTCTAGTTTAGACTACCCAAAACAACCTCAAGTGCACAGAAAATTGAGGCTACACACCACGTCTGGTTAAGGGGGAAAGGAAGGTGCCTGCTGCTTCTGTCACAAAATCGAACCAATTTCATCCAACCAGAGGACAGTCACATAACAAGTTCTGCTTACTCTATAGTTCATACTTAATTCGGAAACTTTTGAAGAACGAAGTCTTAAATTTTAAATTTTATCTTTCTATGTGTGATTCCCCTCGCGTCAAAGAAATATTTCTCAATTTCAAAAACACTGGACAATGTCTGGGGCCCAACCAACTTCGTATTTAATGGGTAAAGTTAGCTATATGCCCGGGGTAAAGTGGCCGGCGAGAGAAGCTGACCACTCTCTTTAAATGAGTGCCGAATTTAATGAAGACTGGATTACCTCATTGAGCCATCACCCTATAAGTTTTCATGGAGCGAACGGGAACAACATAATCATTGTTTTCTTGGTAATGGGCGATAACTAAAGACTACAAGTTCAGAATTATGGGTAAATCACCTCCTCACTTAGGCGAGCACTGCACATAGTCGCGGGAAATTTTTAGTTCATAAAATTGGGATCTACTTTAAACCGTATTTTAAATTTTCACGGAAATATTGGGTCTTAGGACCATTTATTTTCCCAATGAGTAACGAAAACACAGTCCTGGCGCAGCTTAATATTGTAGTAAAAATAATAATAATAATAAGTGGAATGTAAAAACAAAGGTGATAACATTAAAAATAGGGGCGACTGGAACTATTTCAAAGTCATTTATAAAATACGTGAGCAATATACCAGGAAAACACGAAGTCAAGGAACTACAGAAAATAGCCATACTGGGCACTGCACACATAATTCGGAAAGATTCAACACTGAAACTAACGATATAAGCACCATGAATAGTAACAACAGAATAGCTGCAACACTGTATTCCCTAGGGACATGGTTTGTCTCAGGAATAGAAGGATAAATACTCTGCTTGAAGGAGATGATGATGATGATGATGATGATGATGATGATAATAATAATAATAATAATAATAATAACTGGAAATAGGTTCTTACAATGCTTGAAATTACATGCCGGTTAACACCGATTTTTCATGGTGGTGGTTCGTCGCCATTTGATACCTAAAATCCTTTGTGCTGAGACCCCAATAATATTCGAGTTTGTCTAAACATCTGTATTATATGAACTTTGTGCGTACATTTAAAAAATTCCTGCCAGTTATATTTTACCTACATTTAACCTTACAGGATTATTCTTTCTTCCCACAGTCACCTTGGTTTAAAAATCCAGGAACCTCGAATCTTCACACGGATTAAACTAAGAAACGCGCCAAATTACGAGTTTTAAGTCTCAAAGAATTACTTTAATAAAACCCAGAATTAATAACAAAAATTGTATCTTGGCTAACACAGCAGTAATAAATGCTATCATTCGGTGCAGAACCCTTTGGCTTCCAGGTTTCTAACCAAAAATTTAAAGATCAAGATATATAGAACTATAATTTTGCCTGTTGTTTTGTATGGGTGTGAAACTTGGTCGCTGACATTGCGGGAGGAAAGGAAGCTGAGGGTGTTTGAGAACATGGTGT
>Ga0136643_10002659_pt1 | contig 23439 bp, 12 predicted proteins | sample TergutLab28metaG_FD_96883 | JGI IMG/M metagenome (GOLD analysis project Ga0136643, IMG submission 96883) | Labiotermes labralis P1 segment gut microbial communities from Petit-Saut dam, French Guiana - Lab288 P1 (version 3) (version 3) | ecosystem: Host-associated > Arthropoda: Insects >... | reverse complement strand
GGATGGATGTATTAACATCCGAAACATGTTGAGCAGTAAATAATGAAATAATAAAGCAAGTGACATCAAGTTGGTCTCTCTTTATTCAACTATCAAGATGATGCACGGTCCAATAAACATAAATCTCCACTATGTGTTAATGCACACCCTGTTGGATATTTGTATTCTGTCGTCAGTATAATTGTAAATACTGTAATTAAAATGGTTCATTGTAGTTACATTACACTTTCTGATTCTGATAACAAAACGTGATTTAGTCGTGACAAAATATTGCAAGAAGGACTTTGTTGCTGGGCAACGGCAAGCAGCTCATATCTATACTGTCGTATTTCTTATCCGGTTGCGTCTGCTTACAAAGCACACACAGGAAAGGCAAACTAAATACAAACTCTTAATAACGAACCCGTTAAATTCTGTCGGCAGAATGATTAGAAATTGATCTTTTTCTCTGTTACACCTGCGTGAGACTAGGAACAAAGATATCTCTTTCAAGGACAAAGAATTTTGACATCGGTTTTAAGAGATTAATCACTCACACTTTCGCATAAATTGTCTCGGAACTATAAGCGAACACCCACACTGTTCTTCACGTAACCAAAATTACTACTTTTTCCACTTCAACTCTTACTTCGGACAGCGTAGGTACCAGGTTCGGTTCTTGGGCCGTATATTGAATTATTCTCCACTCGAACAGGAAATTGATACAGAAAATACTGAAGTAAGCAACTGTCTTTCCTTCCACAGAATTAAAATTAGTATCCACCATTTTGAAACCATTCAGCCTAAGTTAAAGGAAGTCGCTTGGAGTACCTTTGTAAAATATTCAACTTGCTTTCAAGTCTTGTTTTTGCATTCCTTTGCTTATCGAAACAGGCGACAGCCGGATTTTTTTTTTACTTTTTCCGCTCCGAACTAGACAACGATATTACGGATTAAGCTAATTTGAATTTCAATACTTTGACTTTTTCTCGTTTCGCATCTCTCTGGGACACCTGACTGACAGTGTCTGTGCTCTCCTTAGCCATATGACATTCTTCCACATCATTATGTGCTATTACCCAATTACTCAACGCCAAGGAAATAAACAAGTTATGAAATGTCGTCATGGAGTAACTTTTCTGAGCCCTGTCCTCTGTTACTGACGCTATAAGACTTCTTCCTAACTTAGCAACAGATAGAGGGGCGAGTCTGATAGTTGTTTTTAACCTTTATTTTGCGAAAGCGCCTAATAAATACGTAGAAAAATGTTTTTGAGATAGGGACTCGAGTGTTAAGTTGTTTTCGCCTGTTCCGTCAGAGAGCGCTGATTGTATGTTGAGTAGAGAGACAAGGGCTATAGTTCATAGCGACATTTCGGGTGGTGCCGTAGTTTGTTTACTTTCTATACAAAGTGCTTGAATATAAGTTGTGTAGATCTAATAATTACAACTATTGAAAACATCAGGTCCCAAAATTATATTACGATAATATTGCTCACGTGTCTAAAATTTAAATATTTTCAGTAATGGAATAAAATGTTCATACATTGACGTGGCTTGTAATATTAGACATGATGTCTGTAACAACTGATAGGCTGTTCGAAAAACAATTATAAAATCTTATTAGAGAAGACACACATCAGCACGGGTAAGCAGATGGGCATACCAACCACATAATTAAATTCCGACATACATCCCCACCAGCATATTATATCTAATTCCAGTTATCTAATATCTAACAGAATCTTGTTTGACTAAGGTAACTAGATGTATTCTACCTATTATGTTTAACGGAGCCTCAGTGTATTCTTCCTCATACATTCCAACAATTTACGTATTCGCTTGCGCCAGTTCTACAAAAGAGCGTACAAGTACTGCAACATTCCGTATTCAATGTGCTATCTCAAGTCCGCATGATCGGAAGTATTAAGTCAATGAAAAATCCCAGTGACCTCATCGAGAACGGAAACAGCGTCTTTCCGGCTTGTACAAGAGTGCCCCAACAAAGTACGCCACCGCGTGCCACTCATTACAAAACTCAGACTTAAAATATTAACTAAAAGACAATTGTAGCTTTTATCCTTGTCACAAGAAGCGAAAGTTCGCGCCCTTCTACTTTAGCACGTTATGGAGCGTGGCGTCGTTACCGCTAGCTGGGCGTCATCATCTCGCCTCCCATGCCTTTACTCTCTACTGTAGTCCATTTCGGGTTTGATGCTTCCATAAGGAAATCTCTCAGGAGGTCGAATTGGATTGTGGCGTCAGAATGACTTTAAATCACAGGCCGTGACTTCGTCTTCTTGTTCGGGCACCATTGTGAATAGCACAACAGCTGTCGATACCTAACTAAACACGCATTATACTGCTGTATTTACAAATTATAAATATCTATTTTTTTGTAGTTAACACTAGAACTTCTTACTTAGAATTAAATGGGTTTAGAACTGGACAAAGGTAATGTCGAACCAGATCTGAACACGAAAGTAAAGCGAATCAACGTCCTTCCGCCCTCCCCTCCACTGCCCTTAAGACATCAACAAGTTTTACTACGAGTGGGACAAAGTGACTTGAACACCCGTCATTGTGTACTATAAACAAAGGAAAACCCTACACTTTTTTGAAACAAAACTCTCCATCTTTTCGAATAAAGTTTGAGATAATTACAAATGGTTTAGGCTACTCCAAGATGCAGTACAGAATCTTTCAAAATGGTTCTTTACTTTCAAAATGTCATATGATTTTCGGCACAAGAGGAAATGCAATTTAATTTACACCCATAACTAAGGTATGGCAATTTTGTGCCAGTTTCCACGAAGCACAAAAACGCAGAACATCCTAATTCGATTCGCTTCTCTTTTAGGTGTGAATTTTACCCAAATCGGACAAATGTGGAAGGCAGGCTATAAATTTAGCTGCACCAAACAGTAAAGTTCGTCTGTCGCTGCTTTGGTTTTGACGGAACAAACAACAACTCAATGAACTGCTGTGCACATCTCATGAACACATTTCTCTCCAAAATACGGGGAAAATTTCATTTACGGTCTTCAGGAAGGTACAACTTTCATAGCACCAATTTTCGTAAATTTTACAATCACACACGAACACTGTATTGAGATCATATATACGAATTTAATTGAAGTGGGGACATAAATATGTAAAATACTGGTAGAAAACATATTTATGCCCGTTAGGAATATATACATATATGCAGGACATCAAGTCCCACACGGATATGTAGTGCCAATGGAAGAAGAAGAAGAAGAAGAAGAGGAAGAGGATGAGGAGGAGAAGGGGGAGGAGGAGAAACATATAGTTGTCACAACGTCGATTTTCAAAAACTCATTCCAGTTCGACTTTTTGTGCGGAAGATGTAACCGGACTTCATGAATAGAGAGGTTTTTCAGTCGCTGACACAAGTCAAAGAGAGAAGGACGGACAGTAGGACAGAAGACAAAAGGCGGACAGCAGGGCGGACATGAACTCCACATAAGAAATTCTATTTTCGCTACGTAATGCAAACCTCAATATGATGGTGTAATGACTATTGGCTTGCAGTGAAGCAGTTCGTAATATACAAACAACATCCCAAAAATATTACTTATTTATATGCGGTAATTATTCGCACAACAAGTGGAAACTTTTCCCATCAAAACCCTGTCGCTTCTCCGAATAAGGCTCTGAAAGTATTGGCAGTACAAAACGCGAAGTCTCGAATGGATTTATAGTGCCAGTACTTACATTACTAATGTTTATAAAAAAATAACTATAATAATAATAATTATTATTATTATTATCGTTTCAGTGACTCCATTAAAGATGCTGTTGAAGCGCTTTATGAAGAAAAGAATATAATTTTTTAGGTACGCACTGCAGAAGTATGGTGGATATAAAGAAGTGTGGAAACCGTTAGAGGACTCGTGCATTTTTGACGTAGTCTGAGATTTCTGTCCAACAGTTCAGTTTTCAAGGAAGTCCTTGTACTAGAAACCTCCAGTTTTCCTCTCAGTACTTTGACAAGATTAAATAATTATGTAAACAGTAAGTTAGTAAAATATTAACAGTTCAGTAGCAAGAAACATAACCTTCACAAATATTAATTATAATGAATGTCAATACTGAGGGTTAGAAATATCGGTGTGCTTAAATTAAATAATAGGAACACATTTTTATTCACAAATTTTCAAATTACGCTCTAACGGACGTTAGAGAAAAGAAAGATTTTACTCCTTCCAACAAACTTGTGCATTACATTATAACAGACCTTTAAATGCAACCGGAGTTTTGATTTACAAAGGGAAATATAGTTTATATGTTCATAATTCTTCATACCACTTATATCTTAATCGTATCTTTATACGGTTTGTGGTGATCTGTTTCCGAAACATGATTTTCATATCAAGTGGTCATCTGAGTGTGGTTCTGTTTTCAGAATCAATGAGAAGAGATCACACTTTTCGATAGTCGATATTTATATAAATGAAAACACAATAAAAGTTAAAAGAACATTGTTATGTTTCATGCAAATTTGTACGACGGCAAGGATAAGCTTTCTACTAACAAATATCGAATTTTGCACACTAACAATACTAAAACTTCCCTCCATTCTGAGTCACTTCCATCTATCTCCCCTTCTCAGAACCCACCAATTGACTGCCTGAGTACTGAAGGAGGATGACAGGTTTCATCACTTTACCTATCACCCACCGTATCTGCATGCATTCGAAGTTCCTTCCCTCCACTCTTAGCCAGATTCCGCCTTCAGTACAGCCAGTATTTTCCAAAGATATTTACACACAATCTAAAAGTTGAAGTAGGCCTTAGATTACTGAACTTCACATAATGAAGAAAATAATTACAAACCGTGCTATCTGCAGCTTCCGACTGAAGTGTGTTAAAATCCGATGACGTTATACATTATTACGTGCCCATTACATTTAATGTACCGAGTAAGCAACGCACAGAACCAGTCTCCTATAGCAATATAGTAACTGATATGTTAGTCTGCGTTCCGTAGTTAGTAAGACTTTCCCTCTACATTCCTGTAAAACGATCACATAAACATCTTATCGGCATATTTTACGACCGTTGCACAATTATGTTAATGACGCGAACATTAAACATCTTTCACACTCCGCAAATCTTGCTGAATACGACTGCATAAATAAATACATGATTACATGATTATATATTTAGCAGTGGCAGGCGGTGGCGCCGCTGTTTGAAGCACCGCACTACAAGCCGGAAGGTCGCGGGTTTTGTTCCCGATTGTGTCATGGCATTTTTTCATTGATAAAATAATTCCGGCCGCACTATGGCTCTGGGGTCGACTTAGCATGTAACAGAAATGAGAACCAGCAATATTTCTTGGGAGTAAAAGCGGCCGGTGTGTAGGGCTCACAATCTTACCACTTTCATGGGCCGACCGCCTTCAAATTTGGAAGCCTCAACCTCCTGGAACCCTCAGGGCCTGTCCAGAATCGTACAGCGATTTTCTGTACCTTTATTTCCCTAACACATATTTTGAGAGACAGGTTAAATTTATTAGCAATGTAGGGCAAAGAAAGTCATTTCCGTACTTTCTCAAGAAAAGTACTGTCACTGTAGTTAACATATAGTAATTAAAGAACATAACCTGTAAAAGTAGAATGAGCACTTGCGCCTAACATTCAAGAATTTTTACCACTTTTATGTAGGTGAATTGGATATATGTGTTCGTAAAGGAGAGGTGGTCTTAGTACATTCGAAGAACTCGTTTATAGCCCTCCAGAAACTTCCTTTAACATGGCAATTAGACAATTGAGCGGGTTTAGTTTCCACTTTTTTCTAAAATTCGACAATGTTCCTGCAGTCCTGGTAAGCACGTGGCGCGGTGGTGCATACCCGCGCAGGAGGTGGAGTCACGCTCGTATCCTGAAAGTCAGTGCGCTTGCCTGTCCAGACGAAGTCTCAACCAGAACGGGGCCGGGAGTGTGGGTCCTAAGCAGCAGTCGTCGTCCGGCCGACCGTAAGACCATTCGCGCGTCGCGACGTCCAGCAAAGACACAAGTGACAGTGAGCAAGTAAGTGTTGAGCGTTGTGGGTTGTCCTGACATGAGCTCAGTGGACCGGTACAGTGGCACGCTGTCGGGGCCATGTCAGCCCTCCGGCTCGTAGCGTCAGCGCTCTGCATCTGCTGGATCGCCGTCGTTTCTGGTGAGAATTCCAGATACATTCTTCTTGATCTCAAACACACGTACGAATCGCGCGAACATATGTGTTAGGAATATATAAAAGCAATCAAGTCTTTCAATCAATCAACTAAGGCGCACTACTGCCATAACACTTAGCAGTTAACAAAATGTCACATTCGAACTATGCATCCCGCATGACAGAGTCACACTACACAGGTCACGCCGACATTTGCCGTATAATACTGGCCTAAGAACAGTCAGATGATGGCCCATCTAAAAGGCAGTCGACGAGGAAACCCTACAGGCCCATTTTAATCTTGCATGCAAAGTGCATAGTGTAAAAATCAACTTATAAACCAACTTTACATGCACTGACATATATACCTATATGTAAAACAACCGTTCGTCTTTTGTTCCTTTCGTTTATTTTAAAGTCAAAAATATTCACTCTTAAACAAACAACTGGCTTAATATAAGAACGCTTTAATAATTTAAATTTTTAATTGATCATTGATTATACACCAATGTACGTGTAATCTTTCAAAATGGTTAAACAATTTAATGTGATTTTTAATGTTTAAATGACGGTGCGTCGTGATATATTCTTACAATATGATGATGAACAGAGGAACTGTCCGAAATATGTAGAATTTTATTCGAAAATAAATTTGAGAAATTAGTTCATCTAGTAGGTTTTATTGTAAGAATTGAATGTGACTGATTCAAAAGAAGTTGCAGAATCTTCTGTGTTCGGTGTATTTCAGATACTAAAATACATTTCGTCCTATACATTTTATAACTTCGAATAAAATAATTATATCAGGTTTTATATTTCTTTTTAGACAAATACAGCTACTGCGCGATACACAAACCCTATCGTCCATAAAATATCAAAATGGTAGTTGATTCCTTCATACGTGTGGAATAAAATTGTATTCAATTTTTGACACCTCAGTATAGCACAATTATGCAGTTTTTATTCCATAAAATTTCAAATCAAGTACTATGGTGTCTGGGATTAAAATTTCTTTACTAAAATATTTTAGGGTAAAACACTGAAAGCTACTGCTGAGTTTCTGCCATAACCGCTTCACGTATTGGAAGTTTTGGCAGCTGTTACCAGCCTGGGTACCATCTTTACTAATTTTATAGTGATCTGCCTCATTATTCCAAAAACATTCTGGGACAGTAGGTCTACATTAATGAAGATTTTGAGAGATGTCCTCCGTACGGAATCTTATATGATGTTATGGAGCATAACTTGTCTGAAATTTGACGACTTCCAGAGTAATCTAATTTCTTCATTTTCATGAAGGCATCAAATTCCTCTGAAACTCTAGTAAATTTCTACCAAACTAAAAGGAATTATATCCCGACGACAGCGTTCGTCATAGTTAGTGCCGTCGAGAAAACCAAGTATCCTTTTGGTCCTTGCCTTCTTCATTTATTTATTTATTACCTACAGACCTCATTCAATGAAACACTGGGTAATAAATTTGGCAACTAAGAATATGTCACTACAGCCTTAGAAACTATGTAACATAAAATGAACACGCATTTAGAAAACCAGAGTGTTCCAGTGTTAATTGACCCCATGACGTCTGACGTACATTTAAATTGAATTTTTACGTTACAGGACTTCAGAATCTGCTTCACAGAAAAGAAATTCCTTTTCCTGCAGAAAGACCAGCGGCTTAATGCTGTTTAGTAAAATATTCCGTAGTTAGGGTCAGAGCTATGTGAAACACGTAAATACATTGCTTAGCAAAACGCAGGATTCACTACCTTTGCAGCAAGTCGTCTGTAATAACTGTAGGTTTTCCAAAAGTTAGTACAGAGAAGCAGTGGCTTCGATGGGTTTCCTGGATTTCGGAGCACATAATCACGAACTTAAAATAATCACAATTATTTATAGAATTCCCTTGTACTTGGCTCAATAATGTAAAATTTGTTGAGAGGAGACAATCATATATTGTTATTTAGAAGTTTATTTGACCACCCTTGGGACTCATCCGCCGGAGGCAGCAGTACTATTCGCTCCCTCCCCCGACTACACCACTGCAGAGAAGAGAATGTCGGTGCCTTCACTACATCCTTCACAGATCCTTTTGCGCTAAAACAGTATTATGGTATAAATGCAATTCCTCGTTGTCTTCATGGGAGGGCAGTGTCACTCGACATTTACCCTGCAGAGCAACTGTAAAAGGGATTCAGTATGGTACTCAGAGTCTGTGTGTGTGTGTGTGTGTGTGTGTGTGTGTGGTGTGTGTGGGTGTGGGTGTGGGTGTGTGTGTGTGTAGTGTGGTGTGTGTGTGTATGTGTGTGTGTGTGTGTTAGAATTGCTGTCAGCGAAGGATCCCTTGGTCACAAAACGGATATAAAATTTTCCGCGTGATTCACAGTACTGGTATGCCCACGGTCGGCTCAAGATCAGAGAACATATTCTTGGCTTGTATTTAACTTTTTAAAAGCAAACGCAATCTGCTTTATATAAGGAATTGTTCTGTACCACGCTGTAAACACTCTCCACCACGGTTAAAAAACCACTCAGTAAATGATGTATAAAGCAAAAGTCGCTGTCTGTTCTGTGATTCTTATAAAACACTCAACTCAAGGCGAGCACAATGTAGAATTTTTTAATGTTATACCTGATGGTGAGTAAAGAAACCGCTAGTAAAAGGTAAAATACATCTATTTGTTCCAACGTTCACACTCGTATCATGAGACACTCCAGAATCGCGTGTTCTTCGAAAGGCTATTTAACCCAGAGCAATGTAATTCAAGCCACACGTTAAACTGTTTATAACAGTTTTAGGTAAAATGTAACCTGGAGCGCCCCAAGAGCCTTTAGTGTGAGTACTCTAATTTCCTGACCTTGAGATTCCTAGAACTGAGGCTTGGCTGAGTGTGAACCATGCTGCACATGCGCACAACGGAAAGATTCTAGCGTTCACTGCCCGATCATAGTCATGCCAGAAGTTGTAGAACTTAACCTAAGACCCGTTTAGAGAGCAAAGCGCTAATTGCTTTTACCTACACTGTTTAATCCAGATATGTTTATCTCCGTAAATATTTAGCAAATTACTCCTCAGATTAGGGCAGGATCTGTGTCATATATTAAAGACAATTCGAATCGGTCGACAAATTTTAGAAGAAATTTAAGCATATAATTTGTCCCTCTGCACGCCACGAATAATGATGGGGAAATGGAGTACAGCTCCACTCGTTTGTAACCTCCGCACTAGATTAAATTAAGATGTAAGCTGCAGAGTCCGGCTCCTTTACCTCTCCGAAATAAACGGTGTCTACTGAATAATATTAGTCAGGGTGGACCCCAGAGCCAGTCAGAATTATTTAAAGAGAGTTGAAATGCAATTAACCTCTCGTCCAGCTCGTAAAAGCCTCCTAAATGAAATGCCAATAAAATTCACCCAACAGATCTCCGGATACGACATGCGGACACGATGCTAGGAAGAAGGATATGGCAAAGCTGACAATTCCATTTACAGTCAAATTGTTGCGAACGCAAAAAGGAAACACCAGTGCATGTCCCTTTTTTTTAATCGAGAAAGCGAAGTACTTCTATTAGAAACTATTATTAACAATATTGACCCAGTGACACAAATTAGTTATTTTAGCGTTGTATATACCGTGTGACATATTTCATGTCAATTTTTAATTACCAAAAGTTAATGTACACTATTTGCAAACTAGTCACTTTTTAACCATAAATGCGACACGTTTCGGCGCGTGTCCATGTCATCTTTAGTGAGTTTTTAACTGTTTTTAGAACACATAAAAATGACTCAAACAACAATTCATTCTAAAATCACAATTTTTCATAGAATCTACACTCCATAATAACTGTTCATGTCTCTACAATTGTGTGTATTAAATTATTTAATGGTTAAATTGTTGACAAGGCCTTCGGCCTCAGCGTTCTACCATTATCGCAGCACTTTAGTAATGATGGGGATGTTACAAAGTTTAAGAGTTAAAACACGTCATTATCATAGCTGTAGTGGTTCTATAATGGTAAAAAGTGATATATTTGAGAACATACAAAACTATGTCTTAAGTATGAAGACCCTGTCAACATTTCAATCATTAGATATTTTAAGATACACACAAGTGCAGAGTCTTCAACTGTTACTTTAAATTGTGGATTCTGTGAAAAATTCTGATCTTAGAATCAATTAGTGTTCGAGTCATTTTGATGTGCTATAAAAATAGTCAAGAACTCCCTGAAGATGAAGCAGACAGACATCGAAACGCATTGGAGTTATAAAAAGTGATTAATCTTAGTAATTGATCAACTTGATGCACAAATTCTTGTTTTATAATTAGTTTATTATATTCCTCTACATGTTTCGAGCACTATTGTGCTAATCATCAGTAGATCAAAATTTTATTATACAGCATCTGGTATCATTACACACTGTAGGTGGCCGTCCGGTGCGCACCTGCGCAACGGACGACCAACTACAGAATGTGATGATATCAGATGCTGTATAATACAATTTTGATCTCCTGATGATGAGCACAATAGTGCTCGAAACATGTAGAGAAATATAAATGAACTAATTATAAAACAAGAATTTGTGCATTAAGTTGGTCAATTACTAAAATTATAGTGAGATGAACGGTCAGCAAAACGTAAAACTAAAGTGATTATTTGACAAATAGTGTGCATTAGCTGTTGGTCAATAAGAAATGACGATAAACAAGATTTATTAAGAATTCTGGTGACAAAATAAGGAATGTGCGCGGAAAATAAGTTCCGTATACCACATGTCTCAAATTATACCGCAAAGAATGACAAACGTCGCAACATTCTGTTGAAATTAGCTGAATGAAATTATTGTTTTAAGAACAAGAAAAGAGTGTACATGGCATACGGCAGGAAAATACTAAAGCTTGAGCTGTTTCACAATGTATTTACCAGATTGTGTAGGTAAATAAATAAAATCTTATAATTAATATATCAACAAACACATGTTCTCAATAAAATAAAAGTTATGACAAATAATAATCTCCTACATGTTTCGGCACCGGGGTGCCATCCTCAAGGAACCATTCAGATCACACAACGCCCCTGTGCAGAATAATGTAGATTAATATTTGTCATAAATCATACTCTATTAAGGGTGTTTGTTGGTTGGTATATTAATTATAACATTAAGAACAGTATAAATAACATAAAATAAGCAAAATATTATAAGCAATTCCACTATATGGTTTAATATTGTTAAAATATCATACAATTAAGAAAATGTAATTCGTAGTAAGATAGGAATACAACATATTAACGGTATGTAGTTTCTAAGGCAAAGTGAAACGGTACACAGAACTGTGTTTTGCAGTCCGCAGTTACGTTTTATATGTTCGTTTTTAAATAACTTCAACGAAGGACTTAATTAGCATGCTATTACTCGCATAGGTAAACTGAATGAGATATCGGCGAAATGAAAACGGCGAACCCTCCAAGTCGTACAGCCAAAGAAATTAATGGATAGATATCTATGTGACCTAAGGCCCAACCAAACTTCCATCTATTGGCCACCGGGGGTAAAACGGTCGAAACATGATCCTGACTCCTTACCTCCATCTACTCTCCAAGTTCAGAATAGTCGCATGTTTATCTTCGCTACCCCGCCTGCATCCAAGAAGGTGCTTAGACATACGTGCAAGTCTACCCTACCTTTCACGGTATGCGTGATATAGGTTGATGCAATAACATTTATTGCTTAATAAATGTTACTGTGTAAATGAATCCTACCAGAAATTGTGTGTAATATCTACAGACTGAACAACGACGAATTTCGGCTGAGGGAAATTTTAATCAATCAAATATTAACAGTAATTAAGAATATTCTACAGTGTCTAATAATAAACGTTACTTTGTGTTGTCCACCTATTAAACATCGCCTATTTAAAAGTAATTTCGAAATTTTCTCCTCACTCAAATTAAGCCGAAATATCAAGACAGACACTTTATCTCCACAGATGTTGGTTTTTCAAAGGGGAACTGCGTACAGTAAAAACCTCAATCTAATGTACAAATTTTAGCATTATAACAACCTTCAGACGAAAGATGCTTATATTGTTTTGTTTATAGATAAACAGCTTGGAAAATCCACTGTTTCTCCGGCTTTGGCGTGCAAACATTGTGACAGATATTGTGGGTCTGACAGCCTTTAATTGACGTCGTCAGTCCGGTTGGGCCGCGTCCTCTCTCAATCCGGGAAACGTTCACGGACCTATCCATGACGATAAGATGGAGTTAATTTCCGAGGACCATTCTGATTAGTTCCGCAACTAGTGACGACGGGAAGATGGTGCATGTCTAAGGCGTCTCATGCGCACACATAAAAATTCAACAGTTCCTTTCCCATACGAAGCAGAATATTAGATGTAGGCCTGCTGACGAATTATCCCTGAGTCACGAATGCGTCCCTTGGCTTCGACGACAGCCTTTTAGCTAGAAATGATACGGGTATGTACGAGGCTTTGTATTTGGGAAAAAAAGAATTCTCCCACGTGCAAACACACCAGTATTAAACGTCCCACGCTGCAGCATTCACATTGTAACATCCCACTCTCCAGGTTTTCTAAATAGGCGTAAATAGCATGCATTTTAATATCGCCAATCAAAGAAGACTGCTAGGAAGCAGTAGACACTCGAAGTAAAAACAAGAACATTACAGAAGGATTTCCGCCCTTCTTTCGCTAACAACAGTATATATATATATATATATATATATATATATATATATATATGTGTGTGTGTGTGTGTGTGTGTGTGTGTGTGTGCGCGCGTTTCTGCCCTTGACTGAATAATATACACGCGTGCTTGTTGAGGGTGTAGCTAAGTTATTTGACGTCCAGGGTGAGCATTATAAATGGTCGCCACTTAGAGACAGTAAGAACTTTGAAACAATAACAATTTTCGTTAAATTTCTTTTCGTCTCAATCATTTCAAATTTGCTGAGCAAGAGGAAATAAAAAATCTTCTCTTTAAATACTCCTTCCACCTTAGATACGCCAATGTTTCTGTGAAATAAAGAGATCATTTCCAAAAAATTGACTCCATTTTTTAGTCTATTATATCTGTAAATTTCCCACTCAAAAGGAATTTCCATTGTAAGGTGCCGACTGTTTCATAGAGCCTTTCCGACTTCGAAACATAACTTTAAGCCATTTTGTTAGTGTTTTAAGTAACTCCGCCACATTTTACGTACCCAAACATAATAAATTGAAGATTCTTGCGGTAATTTGTTTTTGATTTCACAAGAATCTGATATCTACTCACTCTTCAGTTCTTTTTGATAATCATAGTGGTGAAAAGTTATAATTTTTCACAATACATCAACGTAACGGAGCATGGTCTGGCCTGCGACTGAGAGAAGTTTCGGGAGTCTATAACGTGCAATTACTATGGCGAAAGATCCGGAGTTCCTCACCCGGTCTCTTTTTTTAACGTCGTGTACTAACAAGCAAGGTGTGGGCCGGGTAGCTCAGTCGGTATAGCGACTGACTACGGGCTGGGCGGTCCGGGATCAAATCCCGGTGGGAGACGAGATTTTCCGCCCATCGAGACCAGCCTTAGGGCCCACACAGCCTCCTGTACAACGGGTACCGGAACTTTCCCGGGGGTAAAGTGCGGCCGGGGCGTGCTGCTGACCACTCACCCCCTTCTAGTGCCGCGGTCATGGAAGCGTAGAGCTATAACTCTACCCACCCTCTGCGCCACACCGAGCCTGTAACGGGAAACTTTAACTTTACCTTTACCTTTACTAAGAAGCAAGAGTACGTCTGTTTTAGTATATATCTCCGAGCGTTGAATTAACTAGCAGCTAGCTGCGAAAGCACCAAAGAAATTCTGGCGGCTCCTATTTTTAATATTTTGAAAGAAATGTCTTATTTAGCACAACGTGGTTAGGCACATCAGTTGGAGACACACGACGACGTCTCACAGCTCGAATGAAAACGTTGAAATTTCGCAATATATAGCGCCACACACAACAAAGATGAAACCCTGAACGCTGCTATCCATTATGCTCACTCCTTAGGGTCGTGTGCATCAAAACGATGGCACAGAACAACAGAAGGTAACAAATATCTCATTCCATCTGTACGCCCCGTCACGTGCAGTATATGTTTGGGGATGAGCTCATACTAATTCCAGCCTACGTAATGCCGGTGGAACCCACTAATCCAATCAGGTGCGCTATGCACCGACAATCAACACCAGCTCACGGCTGCTCGTGTTATTAAATAAAACATGTCAATCAGCGCTACTCGCCTGGATGCCCACCGTGACTAATTTACATGCAGAATACGAGAGGTTTTGCATTACACCGAAACACAGTTAGAAGATGTTTATAATTTCATGATAGTTAAAATCAACTCTTACACGTACACCGTAGTATTAATATCGTAATTTACTATTTTATGTCGGTACCTTGAAACTGAATTATTTACAACGTCTTCGGTGCAACAACTGTTGACTTCAGAAACGATGGATTAACAATTTTTCTCATTGACGCATTTGAAAAATGTAATAACTTACTCCTTTTCTTGTGTTGCAATGAATTACACCGAGTCTGTGTCAAGTGCTTTTGTTTAAGGTTTTTGTTATTTTTCTTCTTTACTTCTGTATGGGTTTGAAATTCAGCTGGGATTAGGGTCTCGCAGCAGGGACGCTGAAGATGCAAGTCGTCTTGGGAAGCGGGTCCTGCGCCGTCTCGTGTAGTCATATTCCAGGACGAGGACTGCATGGCCTTGCTGATAAAGGTACTGCAATTCTTTGGAATTTCAACACGGCATACCAACCCAGACGAGAAGAATCTGCACCTAGTAATACTACCTTTTTAAAGTCTTTAAAAATAATTATTCTGCTATTAATAATCACTATCGTTTCCGATACTGTACTGGGGCAGGGCGGAAGCTACGTAATTATTGCTGTTTGAGTTTCCAAGCAACATAGTCTCAAATACACCAGCGACGCTGACATCTGAGTTGTGGAAAATGGCCACTGAAGTGCAGGAAGCAAAGTTTGTGCTCTTTTGTCACAAAACGATACCTGTAACTACAGCACAAAATAGATTTCAGACAGAATTCGGTTGCGAACCATCAGCAGAACTGTCCAGTTAAAAGTCTTATAAGCTGAACACTGAAGCTTTTTCATTCTTAAAGAAAAAATTACAGGAAAGGACCACCAGTGACTGAAGTCCGAGCGGCTTTCGCTCGCAGTCGAAGGAAACCAAAATGTCAAGCAACTCGACATGAAGAATGCCACAATCGAGAGAGGTCAAAATTCTGTGAACTCGTTTGAGGTTTAACGTTAACAAATACCAACTGCTGCAATACGTAAGATTCCAAGTCCACGTGTGACTGACGTTCTCTAAAGTGTCGGATACGGCGTACAGACAAATTGTTGTTTAGTGACGAAGCCACTTGCCCAATTCTCCGCAATTTTTAACAGATATGACGATCAAGCTGGTGCAGTAACAATCCTAATTCAGTGCCTGAATATAAAGGAGGAGTCCGTAGTTCAACATCTCTTGTGGTATATCAAAACAAAAAAAAAGTTTTGGTTCCCCCCCCCCCCAGAATGCATTGTGACTGGTTTCATGTACCTCGACATGTTGGAGGAATTCATTATGCCGACTTTTGAAGAAAGGTTTCCAGTGACATGCTATTCTAGTGGGCCACTGTAGTTTGGCCGGCAGTTGTCAAATGGGACTTTCCGACGGAAATGGATTGCGAGAGGTGGCCCTGTCACTTTGTCACCTCTTTCCTCCTTAGTTACGGCCTTTAATTTCTTTTTCTGGGGGTCCATGGAGAATATCCTTTACATTCCACCATTCCGTACCAGTTTGGCCAAACTCTGTGGGATAGATGCGAGCTTCTTCGGATGCATTTTCACCCGATATGTTAAAATGTATGTTAAAAGAAAGTGCACAGTCATATGATTTGGGCTGGGATGCTCACGGTACTCGTACTGAACATCTGCTAAGAAGTGTACTTCATAAATCTTCATATTATGGCCTAACCTAGAATGTACAAATGGATATCATACTGGACCAACCACGTAAAATGATTAAATAGTGTGTGGTCTTCTTCAAGAGTACCTGTAAATATGCCATTAACACACTTTTGTTTAGTGCTTTCGTAAAGAAGTGCAGTAAAATTACGCTTTGCCACGCTTGTAGGTCCGCATATATATATAACACTGGATATTTGAGATTTTGAGGAGAGAACGGGACAGAAGCACTGAATATTTTGTATGGAGATCTGCTTGTGTTTCTGCAAGCATCTGAAACACAACCCGCTAAATATTTATAACAATGAGCAGTTTATGAAAAGGTTCAAAAGGAAAAGTTAAACACAAACTGCATGGCCAACACAGCTGTTCCAGAAGACTAACATTATCCCGGACGGTTAAATAGAAGAGAGAATAATATGTCACTAAACACTTTAGTAAAATCTTGCGTAGCATTAATGGATAACTAATTGTTATTTGCAGTGATTTATTAACTGTTAAAAGTAGTGACTTAAGTCGATGTGTTTCAGAGTGATATTTCAGCCCATATATTCGTTGAAATATAAAGAAGTATCCTTTTCTTCTTCCTGTAAATTTTAAAGATGAGGCCTGTGACCTTTCCCTTGACACCAGCGATATGATGCATAACATTAGGCAACACGTAAATTTTATAATTCTGAGGTGTTTCTAACCTCAGTCGTCTGTAAGCAAAATTGTAGATTAAGTAAAACAAAGAGACAAGAGAACACCGCGGCTAGAATTGTCAGATTGTATTGAATATCCGCACTACCATAACAAGCTAATTTGAAGGTGTGCTACAGTGAATTGGCAGTTTTCTTACAAAATACACCAAAATGTCTTCATTTTATTCTGGTTTTGATTGATTCAATTTATTGTAGAACATGATGCAATAGTTGTGAATGTGACGTGAGGAATTACTAATCAGTTAAACCGATAAACATGGCTTGCTATGCATTTGAAGGCAATGTTCCTGCTTTATGAGCAGAGGTCAATCACAAAAGGGAACGGAAAAATCGTAGTTATAGAAGCCTCATCCTTTGTTATCACATGGCTGGTTGCGCTGAACCATCTCCCTGAGATAAGTACATTGAGCTAATCGGAATTAACATCAACGTAAAATTGGACAACCAAATACAAAACTCATGGTATAAAAGCACAACAATGGAAATCTTCTGTTCTCATTTGTTTCGTGGCAAAAATTGTTTAATCGTGAAACACACATTTAAGAGTCTGTTGTTGTGGTCTGCTGTTCATGAGAAAATTACAATATTATTAAAATATATGCACAATTCCAAATCAAAAGATATCTAACGATATAACTTTGCATCTTCTATATGTTCAATAACAAGAAGACTTAAGATTAGTTTTAAAAAACAGTAGTGATGGCTGTTAACAAAATCTGTATTTGGTACTCGGTAGGTTTTAGTTTCAGAATGCAGAAAAGGCGTAATACTCTCCATTAGCGATCTTGGTTACATCCTCTTCAAAATAGGAATTTTGTTATATGTTATTTTACACTGCAAATTTTGCATGAAGCTTCGGGCTTTGTTCATTATTGAACTATCTCCTTATCGCACTTAAAAAATCTAAATAAAACTTAAACTTCTTTTCCTTATCCTCCATGCTTCGTTTTACACATTTATAACTATAGAAAGTTGTAACCAATGCTCTGTACATAAGTAGAGGGATAGTATTTTTCACTATTAGAAATATGGGGGCAACTGGGTGTAGTTGCTTTCCGGAACGACATATCTTTGTGCATTAATGGGTGTGACGAAGTACTGCGATATTGTAATCTATCTTACAAATATAAATAAAAAGTCCCACATTCCATTTACATGAAACTTCTGATGAATTCTCGTATTATTTTTAACCTGATCTCAATCTCTGAAAGAAGAACAGGTTGAGAATGCTTCAGAATACGTTCCGGAGGAAGTTTCGTTTCAGAGAGAAAGAAACTAACACAAGAGCAGACAAAGTCGCGCAACTGGAAAATTACTAGTCTTCTCTTCGCCCATATGAAACTTTTTTTTGTTATTCTGTTTTATTTGTTTTCGTTTTGTTTTATTGCAGGACGCTGACAGTGTCTCATTCTGTACAGCATCTAATGTAAGAATGGTAGGTGAAAGTTGAGTTGGTAAGGATTTGAAAGGAATCAGTATTTTTATGACCTGAAATTGTATACAAGCAATGAGTGAAATCACGAAACATACTCAGGATGACCAGCTTCCAGGCTGGAATCAGAAGCGATCACCTACTAAATGTCTACGCTAAATCACCCTACTCTGGTTATTGTGAAGATGTTAGTGTAAATGAGTGGAGTGATTTGAGACAAACATTGAACGGTGCATGTCTGAGGTGTGCAAGAAGAACATGCCTGACAAACTGAAGCTGAGTCGAATATAGGATTGTAATACTAAGGCAGGGGCCGGGATAGTTCCGTCGATATAGCGTCTCGCTATCGTCTGGACGGTACGAGGATCAAATCCAGGTGGGGGCGAGATTTTCCACAGCCGTCCAGAGCGGCCCTGGGGCCCACACAGCCTCCCATACAATGGATACAGGGTCTCTTTCCCGGGGGTAAAACGACTGGGGCGTAGCGTTGACCAGCCACCCCATCTAGCGCCGAGGTTAAAGAAAGAGTAGAACTAAACTCTACTCCCCCTCTGGGCCTTCGTGGCCTGTTATAAAATGACCTTTACCTTTACCTCTAATACCTAAGTGGATGTCAATGAAATAGAATAGGACTGTCTATGGACTGGATTCTTATTGCCTGGCGATCAACATTTGCTAGCGTACACGTAGTGATGGATCTGCGAGTTTCATACAAGGAGTGCCATCTTACTAGCCGAGATACTGTTAGCATCACAACGACAGTTTCTACTTAAGATACTCATTTTCCAACTACAGTGCCGTCGGATTTTACGCGAAGGATGCCTTCTTTAAATCTCCAGTTATTCCAGATTTGCCTATTTCGATACTAATTTGCCCATGGGAATAAATATAAGTACGAGGGATGTCTTCTCCAAGCACACAAACCTACAGCCAATGCAGCGCATTTTAAGTTCTAATAACACTGTTGAAGCACAATATAAACAAAAAAAAATTTAGTGAAAAGTTAATTAATTTAATACACATCCTGAAAGTGTTGGAAAAAAATCTTCATACCCCGACGACAAACCAGGAAAACAGATGACGCAACAGGCGCATAATTCTGAAGCCCTTTCTCCCTGCTGGATACTGGAGTCTGGTCTGTTGACTTGTACTGTACGGGAAACTAGGCTGGATTGAGAATTCCCTTCCTTTTATTCCTACGAGGATTTCTTTGCATACTGATAGCCATCCCATCATCTGAAGCTCCACCAATTCAGTTTGTTTTTCGGATTCGCGTTATTTCAAGTTTTACTCACAAACTGATACAACACTAATAGTTTTAACCGCACTATTTCAAATTCGCGTAACCTTAATTCGCACAAAGTGTGGACGCCCTATACTAGCGGACCACGTGTGGAATACATATTTCATTTATTCAGTTCTATTGTTATTTTTGCAGCAAGACGCATATGTAACACGTTATAGCAGCGTATTTAATTTGGCGATCTGTTTCAAGCACTAGGTACTTTAAAAATATTTAACAATTAACCACCCAGAACACTCAGTAATTACAGAATGACAATGTTCACACTGATAAAAATAACACCCCGCTGAGAAAAACAATTATTTTCTTTTTTTACGTTTATGGTTCCGTGCTTCGCTGATCTATATTAATACTTGTCCAACGAGATGCAAAACAAAGCCACGTTGGAGGGAGGTAGTTGCACAAAAATATGACTAGTATCGGAGGCTGCAGTTACAGTTTTGTGTACTCCTGATGATGGGTGTGCTGGACACCCGAAACATGTAGAGAGAACTTGCAGAGTAATAAACAAACTGCTTTGTGTTGCATGTAGCTGGACAAGTTTTAATATACAAATTACGTTCGCTTGCGCAGACAATTCAAATATTCCGATGGTTCTGCATCTTTCTAAGCGTTAAGTATACATTTAACTAATATTAAATCTGTGAAAATCTAATTTTTAACACCATTTTTCGTGATTAAGTTAATTGTAATAACGAACTTTAAATTCGCCGGTGGGTTATGTTGTTGAGGCATGCGGAAGCCTATGGTGGTACCATAAACTTGCTTATGTTTGAAAGAAAGAAGAGTGGGTTAAAACTAAGCTACTAAAAAGGAGGGGCGACAAGGGCAGAAGTGCACAAATTTTCAAAATCTCTAGCAGCCACTCCAAAATTCTAGGCACTTATGGTGCCATGAAGCAAGTTCCATTCTAGGGGGTCCAAAACTTTCAGGTGTCACCTTACAAAATTTAGTCGGCCCAGCGAATTTTCCCAGGATTTATGCACCATTGGACCACAGAATTAAAAAAGAGTGATATGGTATTAATATGCTGATTATCTCTGTGGTAACCATTCAATTCGTCGTCTTTTATGATACTCCAAATGATCAAAATCATGTTGCAAGCAAGTAACATTTAAACCCCAAACAATTAAAACATCAGCATAAATTTTACACTAAGCCTCTCCTAGGGTTAACCAGCCCTGAGTGTGAAATTGACTACGCCTGCAGTGTCGACGTTACGAATTTGTGCGTCTAAACTTCCAGTCCCTCACACGTCATTAGAGAGTGATGCCTAAACAAACTGAGGGCCTCTGTTGTGAAATCACACGCTGAAAATTCCACTTCGTTCGACATTACGTCTGAGCTAACCCTGACATCAGCTGAGGAATATATTCTGCAGACTTAAAAGCACAGACCTTCCATCAGCACAATGTAGCACTATAAGAAAGAAATAGCTTCTTTCTTTCCCTTCCATTCGTATTTAAAATCATACTTCATAATGTAACTTATAGGTGCATTTGCATACGTTGAAGTATAAAAGACCAATTTGATGTCACTTGGTATTTTATTTCACTTCTTATATACTCAACATGTTTCGGACATTAATATATCCATCATCAGGAGCTTGTGACTGTGCTTTTGAATTACCACATCTGTCGTTTTGTTCTCGGTTCGTTGTGTGTTGGAGATTTGGTGCGGCTGGGTTTGAGTAGTGCCTGTGTTGCAGGCTGGAGCACATCTGCAACACGGACACTACTGGCATGGTAGGGAAAGGAAGTACGAATATGGAAATATTTATGCCCTGAATATAGATTGTAACAGGTTCTTCTGAAACTATTCCATCTTCTACAGAATTATAGAGCGTCGCATTTCCCACGATGGTAAGTGTCTTCGAGAACTATTTTGGTAGAAATAAAATGTCATTTATTTGCGAAACAACCCTTAACAGGCAGCCATCCTATGTATTCACGGATGAAGTTTATATTAGTTCATCGATAGCGATGGAATCTGATCTATTAATGCGATGTATATACATTTCCCGTAGATTTTCCGTAAATGTTTGTGGCCGAAATATTGACGTCAAACTATTTATAGAGGCTTCACATAGCCAATATTTGCTGAGGCTTGGTGATAATTGAGTCGCCACCGGAAAGAATTAACGATAGCATTTACACTGTCGATATTTGAATTTTTTTGTGAATTTAAAGGACATACTTCCTTACAAAATGTTTACTCCGAACAGAATAATCCGTATATTCTTCTCCGTTTCTACGGGAGTACAATCTATAACCCTCCCAGATCAACTGAATTATTAAGGAGAATTGATATTCCATGGCAGTAAGAATTCAAGCTATGGTTTTCTGGGTTATTATTTCGGACCTGGCAACAAAGGCTTCGTATGGAGTGGCTGCCTCAGTCTTCATTTATAAATTTATGGATGCAGCAACTTCCTACGAAGGTGCATGTAAGCATTTAGCATCTTAAGATATATCCTAACCGAGGATCCTAACTGCAACATTCTTATATATTTTCTCGGTCGGTCACTTCTTCTTCATCACATTATAGCGAATCAAGCAACCTAACTGAGCAGAGTCACTCTTAGGAAAATAAGAGCAAAGCTGACCAAAAATTCGTTTTCTTTATGAAAAAAGAAATTAAATTATTACGTGTACATTTTTTAGAGACACGAACAAATGTATTTGAGTTTATGGATGTGATATTTGTAAGTAGTAACCACCGACATGTTTTAGTCACCCACGTGGCCATCTTCAGGTGTGGTAAGAACAAGAGTACAATTATAATCATATTATATTCTTGTTCTTACCATCCTGCGGTGGTTAGGCCTATTATGTAATAAAATTACATTCACACATTCAAGCGCATTTTAGGTATATCAAAGAACTGTATACAACAGATAAATTCACAGAACATGGATTATATAAAACTGGTTAAATACTACATTCAGATGTTGTTCCCACCACTGGATTCTGTCCTGAGACTGATATGTCCACCCCAAATGTTTAGAGCCACAGTAATATTACCATCTCGCATAAACCTACATTTTTCTATTTGCCTCTTTCTTTTCGGTATTCCGATTAAAGTGTTTGGTGGATATTTTATCTCTCTGCGCATACTACGCTTAAAAATAATCAATAACAAGTTATGTGATATAAGTTACTGCGCACAAAGGTGCCTTAAATAGAAATTGCATACTTTTGCCTTAAGCATGTGTAAAATGGAAGTGTGGCTGAGAGGAAGCGCTCTCAGCAACTATTTGGCACACCGACTGACGTAACTTTGTCAGATTTGCTGACGATGTCGGCCTAGTATGAGCTGTTTCCAGGGACTGAGATGTGAATTATTCCTTTAGGCCCTTATTTATAAGCCGAAGGTTTGAAAACACTGATCGACAGCTGTTCGAAAACATACTAATAAGAAAGTTATAAATAACAGGTGAAGTCTGGAGTTAGCAGACTGACGAAACAATGATATTTAATGTTTTAAATTCATACGGTGACTAATATGTGTAAATATCATTATATATTCAACCCTTTTAAATGTACTTACTTCTTTTCATTTAACTATGCTGTCAACAGCACAAATCAAGCGTATGTACCGTACAGTGACTAGATGACATGGTACGCGTAATAGTGATTGTGGGAGATAAGGCAAGAAATGTCTGTTAGACTCATATTAGTTGCTAGGAGAAGGTATGTAGTCAAACACAACTTAATCACTGAGGTGTATTTAATGAATGTGATGGAAAACAACTACATGTTTCGGCCTGTGTTGGCCATCATCAGGTTGTCTATGGAACTTAAG